>Ga0209347_1000361_pt1 | contig 122600 bp, 125 predicted proteins | sample AutmiccommuBRH23_FD_187382 | JGI IMG/M metagenome (GOLD analysis project Ga0209347, IMG submission 187382) | Deep subsurface microbial communities from Mt. Terri, Switzerland - Autotrophic microbial communities BRH/23 (SPAdes) (version 2) | ecosystem: Environmental > Aquatic > Deep subsurface...
TCCCGACGCTTCGCGATCGCGAAGCGTCGGGAATGACATCCGAACAGTCGAACCGGGCGCGGCGCCACCCATTAAAGAGACAAAGCCCCGGCCCCGCATGACCAAGCGCGCCCCCGCCATCGCCGCCTTCAAACGCATCGTCGTCAAGGTGGGCTCCTCGCTCCTCGTCGATCCGCAGGAGGCGTCGGCGAAACGCGCCTGGCTGAAGCGGCTGGCCGACGACATCGCCGATCTGCATCGCGCCGGCGCCGATGTGCTGGTCGTCTCCTCCGGCGCGGTGGCGCTGGGCCGCAGCGTGCTCGGCTTTTCCCGCGGCGCGCTGAAGCTCGAAGACAGCCAGGCGGCCGCCGCCGTCGGCCAGATCGCGCTCGCGCGGCTCTGGGCCGAGACCCTGCACGATCGCGGCCTCGTCGCCGGCCAGGTGCTGGTCACGCTTGGCGACACCGAGGAGCGCCGCCGCTATCTCTATGCCCGCGAATGTCTGACGCGGCTTTTGTCGCTGCGCGCCGTGCCGGTGATCAATGAGAACGACACGGTGGCGACGGCGGAAATCCGCTATGGCGACAATGACCGCCTCGCCGCCCGCGTCGCCACCATGGCGAGCGCCGATTTGCTGATCCTGCTCTCCGACGTCGACGGGCTTTACAGCGCCCCGCCCGACTCGAACCCCGACGCCCGCCATATTCCGATCGTGCCGCGCGTCACCGCCGACATCGAGGCGATGGCCGGCGGCGCCGCCTCGCAATATTCGCGCGGCGGCATGCGCACCAAGATCGAGGCGGCGAAGATCGCGACGACCGGCGGCGCGCATATGGTGATCGCCGATGGCCGCGAAGAGGCGCCGATTTCGCGCATCGCCGCCGGCGGGCGCTGCACCTGGTTTCTGACGCCCTCCAATCCGGTGACGGCGCGCAAGAAATGGATCGCGGGCTCGCTTGAGCCGAAAGGCGCGGCGCATATCGACGACGGCGCCGCGACGGCGCTGCGCTCAGGCAGGAGCCTGCTGCCGGCGGGCGTCATGCGGATCGAGGGCGGCTTCGCGCGCGGCGACTGCATTTTGATCCGCAACGCGAAGGGCGGCGAGATCGGTCGCGGGCTCGTCACCTATGACGCCTCGGACGCGGCGAAAATCATCGGCCGCTCGACGAAGGAGATCGAGTCGCTGCTCGGCTTCAAAGGGCCGGACGAGATCATTCATCGCGACGATATGGCGCTAAACGGGGAGTGAGACCAAGCAATTGCATCGCAGTCCGCCTGCTTGGAGACGCGCCTTCGGCGCTCCTCAGCATGAGGACTGTTTATTGACGCTGCAAGACGCTCCCCAACAATGCCGCTCGAACTCTGAACTGCAAACCGCGAGGCCCCTCATCCCGAGGAGCGCGCGCAGCGCGCGTCTCGAAGGACGAGGGGACGGGTTCATTACAAGCAAACCCGCGCGCGTCATGGCCGGGCTTGTCCCCGCCATCCCGTCCGGGACCTTCCGCAAATGCCGCAAGGCGCATGTAGCGGCGCCGCGTGGATGCTCGCGACAAGCGCGGACATGACGTGGAGAGCGCGCAAATATTGCAACGAGCACGGCGAAAACAGTCAAAGGCTATTGGCGTAACCGTTGACCCGTCAGGCCGGGCGAACTCGTCAACGACGGCCTTGCTTGGCTCGTTTGTGTCGCGGCCGCCCACGCCGTGGGCGGCGCGGCTATTTCGCCTTGCCCAGCGTTTCAAGAAGCAGCCTCGCGGCGGGGCCTGACGACGCCGGGTTCTGGCCGGTGATCAGCTGGCCGTCGGCGACCGTGTGAACGCCCCAATCCTTGACCTTGGAAAATACGGCGCCGAGGCTCATCAGTTCATCTTCGACAAGGAAGGGCACGACCTTCGTCAAACCAACCGCTTCTTCCTCGCCATTGGTGAAGCCGGTCACGGTTTTCCCCTTCACGAGCGGCTCGCCGTGCGGATTTTTGACGTGTCGCAGCGCGCCGGGGGCGTGGCAGACCATCGCGACGGGCTTGCCGGCGGCGAAGAATGATTCAAGCAGCTTGATCGAACGCGCATCTTCGGCCAGGTCCCACAGCGGCCCGTGACCGCCGGGATAGAAGACGCCGTCATAGTCTTCCTGCTTGACGCTATCGAGGCGCATGGTCGTGTCGAGTTGAGCGTTGGCGGCGGCGTCCTTCTCAAAGCGGCGCGTGATATCGGTCTGAAAGTCCGGTTCGTCGCTCTTGGGGTCCAGCGGCGGGCGCCCGCCCCTCGGCGACGCCAGGGCGATCTCAGCGCCCGCGTCCTTGAAAACATAGTACGGAGCCGCCAGCTCCTCCAGCCAAAAGCCGGTCTTGCGTCCCGTATCGCCGAGTTGGTCGTGTGACGTGAGAACCATCAGAATCTTCATGAACGAAACTCTCCATTTCGAAGAGGAAACGACCTTAGTCCAGCCGTCAGAGGCACAGAAGGGTTTAGGCCTCAACGCCTTGGCGGGAATGACGGCCGTCCACGCCGTGTTGGATGATGGCGATTCGGCGCGTCCTCGTCTTGCCGGCAGATGTCGAAAGTTTAATCGGCCACGGTTCCGCTTAGGCCTTGGCGGCGTTTTGCGTCGGGGCCATATCTTTCAGCGCCGCGCCTTCAGGGGCGGCGACAATGGAGAACCCCTATGTCACCTGAAGAACGCCAACTCATCGCTGGTTTGTTCGAGCGCACGAAGAGCGCCGCCTCGACGCCGCGTGACCAGGAGGCGGAGGCTTTCATCAGCGAACAGATCAAGGCCCAGCCAGCTGCGCCCTATCTCTTGGCGCAGACCGTGATCGTGCAGGATCAGGCGCTGCAGGGCGCCAATGCGCGCATCGAGGAGCTTGAAGCGCGCGTGCAGGAGCTTGAGTCGAAGCCGGCCGGCGGCTTCCTTGGCGGGCTGTTCGGCGGTCCCCGACCGGGGCCGCAACGCCCCCCGCAACAGGCGCGTCCGACCGGTCCTTGGAACGCGCAGCAGGGCGGGATGAATCCCGTGGCCGGCGGCTACGCCCCGCAGGGGTGGGGCCAGCAGCAGCCGCCGGCGCCTGAGAGCGGCGGCTTCTTGAAGGGCGCGCTCGGCACCGCCGCGGGCGTCGCCGGCGGCGTGCTTCTCGCCGACGGCATCCGCAGCCTGTTCTCGCATGGCGGCGGCTATGGCGGGATGGCGAATCTCGGCATCGGCTCGGGGGTCGCGCCAGCCGGCGGCGACACCATCGTCAACAACTACTACGGCGACCAGTCGGGCGTCGGCGAGGCCGGTTATGACGCCGGCTACGGCGACGACGCCGGGATGCAGGACGCCGACTATGGGGACGACCCCGGCTTCGACGACGGCGGCGGCTTCGACAGCGGCGGCGACGGCGGCTTCGACGTCTGACAAGGCTTGGCTCCCGGCCCCGCAAGGCCGGGAGCTGTTGCATCTGGCGTCCTGTGCGCCAGCGCACCGCGACCCCGTCGGCGGCGCTTTAGGGTCAGATCGTTCGCTGATGCAGCGGACGGACAGGCCCAGCGCCTAACCATTCGACGGGGAGCTCGACATGAACCGCAAGACCAAAACCAGCATCGCCGCGCGGCCGGTGCGCATCGCGCTCGCCATGAAGATCGCCTTCGCCATTCTCGCCGCCAACGTCAGCTTCGCCGCCGCCAAGGCGCTGCTCGTCACGCCGCCGGCGTCCAAGGCTGCTCGCGTCGCCGAAGGCGCCTCGGCGGTGCAGCCCTTCATCCTTCCCATCGACTGGCGGGAGTCGACCGCCGTCGCGCAGTCCGACCCGACGCAGAACTGTCACGGCGTCACCGTCGAGACCGACGAGGGCTATGGCGTGCGCGGACGGGCGATCCGCTTCGTGTGCCGGCAGGCGCTGTAAGCGCCGCGTACCTCTATTGGGCGCCGTGTTCCGGTTCCCGCTGATGCGCAGGGGGCTGTGGCGCTAGGCCGACGAGGCGAGCCGCGCGACTTGCTGACGCAGTTTTTCCTGGGCGCGCACGAAATTTTCCTGCGCGCTAGCGCCCCAGAGCTTTCGCGTCTCGTCGAGTCTGTAAAGCGCGTCCCCGCGCGCGGCGAAAGTCTCGAGCATTTGCAGACGTCCCAGGCAAAAGAGCGGCTCGGGCACCCAGGCGTATTCGAAACGAATCCGCGCCAGATTTTGCTCGAACGCGGGCCATGGGGCGCCGAGCGAGGAAAGATCGAGATCGAGGAAGAGGTCGAGATCGCGCGCAAAGCCTGAGTAATGCTCCGTCGCGGCGCGCGCCTTGAGATGATTGGCCGTCGCCATGATCAGTTCGTGGACCGCCGCCGCATCCCTGCGATCGAATTTCGAATATCGCTCGAACAGCGCCGCGCTGGCGCGAACATTTTCGGCGTCGGGACGCAGCAGACCGTCGCCGTCGCGAGTCACATACACGGAGTCATGCCAGAAGATCGCCGCGGCGATGAGATCGGGTCGAACGGCCAGAGGCTTCAAGGCGTCAAGCTTTTCCAGAAGATCGGCGATATGGCTCCAGTCATGGTAGCCGCGCTGCGGTTCCCGGTAGGCGTCGTCGAGCGCCGCAAATGCATTGGGTTGGTGTCGCGAGGCGAGCAGGCCCCAATAAGTCTGTATTGGATTTGAGATCATGCGCGAGTAGCGATCCTGAGTGGAGCCTGTAAGGCGTGCGAAAACACGGCAGGACAGCAGTCGCGCTCGGACGGGGCGTCATTTGCTCGAAAGATTCCATACCGAAGTCCAACTGTCCGGCGCCCGCTCCCCGGCCAGCCTACGATAGCGCGCCTCCAATGCGACATAGAGCGGGATCCAGGGTTGGGAAACCGAACGCGCCAGCGCTCCAGCGCGTTCAGCTGCGGCCTCGAATTGGGCCGACTCATACTCCTGCCGCATCAGGTCGTGCGATTTGCGCCAGCGCACATACGAGTCCGAGTCCGCCGCGTCGCTGTCGCCGGCGAGCCCGAAAACCCTTGTCGGTTCGCTTTTTCCAACGACGCGGACGCGACCCAGATCGATCCAGGCGAAATCGGGGACCGCGTCGCGCACCGCGCCTGACGCCACGATATCGGTCTGAAACGCCTTGCTCGCGCCTTCGAGCCGCGATGCGAGATTCACCGTGTCGCCCAGAATCGAATAGTCGAAGCGGCGAATCGAGCCCATGTTGCCGACGCTGCAAGGGCCCAGGTGAAGTCCAAGCCCCATCGCCGCCGGCCGCGCCTCATGGCCGGACCCGGAAGCCGACGCCGCGCGTCGCTCGTTCAGGTCGATGAGCGCCTCGCGCATCGCGAGCGCTGCCCGCACCGCCTTGCGCGGATGGTCGTCGATGTCGAGCGGCGCGTTCCAGAAGGCGAGCACCGCGTCGCCCATATATTTGTCGATCGTGCCCTCCTGCTCCAGGATGGCGTCGGTCATGGGGGTCAGATAGTCGTTCATGAACTGCGTGAGTTCACGCGCGCTCATGCCTTCCGAAATCCCCGAGAAATTGCGCAAGTCTGAAAACAGCACGGTCAGTTCGCGCGTCTCGCCGCCGAGCACCAGCCGATCCGGATGTTCGGCGAGGCGATCGACGACGGCGGGCGCGACGAATTTGCCGAACGCCTGACGCACATGGCGGCGCGCGGAAGTTTCCGCCCGCCAAAGCGTCACCGCGCCGAAGAGATAGCCGCCAACGAGCGCAAGACTTGGATAGGCGGGATCGAGCAACAGACTGTGGCGGTCGAACAGATAGAAAGCGCCAGCGAAGAGCCCGACGACGGCAAGCGCCCCCGCCGCAGCCGAAACGAGCGGCGGCGCGACAAACAGCAACGCCATCATCAGCAAGAGCGTCAGCGCGGCGACCACGAACTCGAGCCCGGGCGCCCAGTCCGGGCGCGCCAGCAGCGACCCCGAGGCGATCGATTCGACGATTTGCGCATGCACGTCGACGCCCGGGACGACCGGCTCCAATGGCGTGGCGCGAACGTCGCCGAGCCCCGTGGCCAACGCGCCGACGAAAATAATGCGTCCCTCGATTTGATCGCGTCCGACGCTGCCGTCGAGCACGTCCTTGGCGGAGATGTCTCGCGCAGCGGCGATGTGCGAATAGCGTGGCCGGACCTCGGCGTTGGGGCCTGTCGCAATCTCGAAGGCGCCGACCTTGATGGCGTTCACCCCGGTCTGCTTGCCGAAAGCGGTTTGTCCGCTGGCGTTGGACGAGCGGATGACGATGGCCGGCTCGCCCTGCGCGACGCGCAAGGCCTCCAGCGCCAAGGAAGGCATGAGAACGTCGCCCGCCCGGATCGCCAGCGGCACCCGGCGCACGATCTGATCATGATCGGGCAGCCAGTTGGTCGCGCCGAGCCCCTGCGCCGCTTCCGCAAGCTTGGGCTCCGGAACCACGGCGCCGGCGAAGGCGACGAGGAATGGCGCCGGATCGTCGCCTGCGGTGACCCATCCCGACTTCGCCGGCGGCGTCGCGGCGACCGCGTCGGTCAGCGTGACGCCGAGCGTGGCCGGGGCCTGGGCGAGCGCCTGAGCTAAAATTTGATCGCCGTTCGGCGCCTTGGCGACCAGCTTCGCCACCTCGGCGCGGGCGCGCGCGTCGGGGATCGCGTCAAGGAGCTGGGTTCCGGCGCGATCCGCCTCCGCGAAAATGAAGTCGAACGCAATCGACGCCGCGCCCAATTCGCGCAGCCGGTCGAGAAGTTCGGCCAATCTCGCGCGTGGCCAAGGCCACTGCCCATAGGCGCTGAGACTCTTCTCGTCGACGCCGACGACCCGCGTCGGCGTTTCCGGATCGTAGGCGCGGGGAGCCAGGCGCTGAAACGTATCGAAGACGAAATTGCGCAGATCGTCCAGCGCCCGGGGCTGAATGACGCCCCAGGGAAGCATGAGGGTCGCGGCGGCGACGAGCGCGAGAAGATAGGCGCGACGCCGCTTCAAGATCTGCACCTCGCATAATGCTCGCGCCACCGACCCGGCGCTCGGCGAGGCTGGCGACGGCGCAGAATTAGATCACGCTGTATTTGGACGGAATCGCCCACATGCAAATAAGTCGATCTATCGCGAAAATTGCGCGCACGCGATCGGCGAAGAGCGGGAGACTGCTTTTTCGCAGCGCGCTCTATTTGCCCGGTCAGTCGAGCGCAGCAGAGCCGCCGCCCTGGCCGCCTTCATAACTGCCTCCGTAACCGCCATACTGGCCGCCGCCCTCGCCGCCCTCGCCGCCTTCGTAACCGCCGCCGTAGCCACCGCCATACTGGCCGCCGCCCTCGCCGCCTTCATAGCCGCCGCCGTGACCGCCACCCTCGCCATGACCGCCGCCATACTGGCCGCCGCCGTGACCGCCGCCCTCACCGTGGCCGCCGCCATACTGGCCGCCGCCGTGACCGCCGCCCTCATCGTGGCCGCCGCCATACTGGCCGCCGCCGTGACCGCCGCCGTAGCCACCGCCATATTGGCCGCCGCCCTCACCGCCTTCATAGCCGCCGCCGTGACCGCCGCCATATTGACCGCCGCCGTGACCTCCGCCCTCGCCGTGGCCGCCATGACCGCCTTCGCCGTGGCCGCCGTGGCCCCCCTCGCCGCCCTCATGGCCGCCGTGGCCGCCGTGGCCGCCGCCGTGATGGCCGCCGTGATGGTCGTCTTGGGGCTGCGGCGCCGGCAGCGGCGCGGGCTGATTTTCGACGTTGGCGCGGCTTTGCACAATCGCATTGCCGGCCCATACCGGGCCAAGCGCGTCCAATCCGGGCGGACTGACGACATCCGGCGGACGGTCGTTGCCGAGCGCAAGGTTCGCCTCTTCATTTGTCGGCTCGCGCTTGGCGCCGCCACGCTGCCTCTTGCCGCTCTCCAACGACGCGATGATTTCCGCGATCGTCTCGGGCGGAACGAGGAAAGGATCCGACACCGGCCCCCCGCTCGGCGCGCAAACGCCATAGCCCGGATGCGTGAGCGCCTGCCCGCCGACGTTGATGAAGCCATATTGGTGCACGACGAGCGTGCCGCATGCGCCGCCGATGCGAACCAGCGCAGTCCCGCCGCGCACGCTGATCGACGCCGTCGGCGTCCGCAGCCTTGTCCCGCCTCCATGGCTGACGCCGCCGCCGACAAAACGCATCACCCCCTTGGCCATCGACACGCCCTGCTGGCCGCGTCCGGCGCCGGAATAGACGAAATCGTCGAGGGTGACCGCGCTGTTGCGGCCGACGGTCATCGTCGAGGTGTCGTTAAAGACGATCTGGGCGCTACCCTGCGGACTCGTCTCAATACGTTCGCGCCGCTGCACGCCGAGGCCCACCGAAAGCGAGCGCTTCGAAGCGCCCGGCGGCGTGCCGTGCGCGCTCTGATTGACCGCGCCGACATTGCCGACGTTTTCTGCGAGGGCCGAGCCTGAAAAGAGCGCGAGAGCGGCTGTTGCGGCGGCGGAGAGCTTTTTCATGTGTCGTCTCCGTCAGAACTTCGCCGTCGGCCCAAAACTGACGGATACGTTGTCAGTCTTGAAATTGGGGATGTTTGAATCGTTGCGCGCATATTCGACATTGCCGGCGAAACCAAAATAGGCAGTGACCGGCAAATCGACCATCAGCCCGCCGATCCAGACGGTGTCGCGACGCGCGACGAAGGGATTGATCACCGGATTGGCGGCGTCGAACGCAAGATGGGTGAAGCGGCCATAAGGCGCGAGGGTCCATCTGCGCGGAACGATCGGAAATGGCGGGTCGATCTCAAGCCGCAGCATCGCCTGAACGTCCACCTGATCCGAAGACTGCTGGGGGTTGCCCGCAAAGGCGCGGGTATAGGCGACGCGGCCGTCGAGGCGAAGGTCGTTGGTCAGTCTGTAAGAACTGCTTACATAGCCGGTGACGACGTCGCCGGTCGCCAAAGTCGACACGGTCGAATAGGGCGACACGCCGAAACCGCCCAGGTAGCCAGGCGTCGGATCGACCCAGATCGCCCGCCACTCCGCGCCCGGCTCGATCCAGAGGTCGGGGTTGAGCTGGGCGCCAAAACTCATGCCCGCGCCGCCGGCGTTCAGATAATTGCTGCCGCCGAGCAACGCCACGGCGCCGGTCAGGTAAGGCTTAATCGACAGGCCCGGATATAGATCCGGCGCGATGTGGATCCGCGGGCCGATGGAGCCGGCGAACAGCGCCACGCTGTATTGCGGCAGGCGAAACTGCTGCGTGGCGTAGCCCGTCACGCGCGTTTCGAGCTGATCGCCGCGCGCATTCTGAAAATCGAGGTCATGCGCGGCCTGCACCATCTGGAAGCTGTTGACGTCGCTCTTGCGCGAAGCGGCGGAAGCGACGCCGATGCCCCCGACCTGGAACAGATTGTTGGTGGGAAAGAAATTGGCGTTGGACTGCGCGCGCAGGCCGACGTGCATCCGCAGATAAAGCCGGTTCGCCTGAGTGCGCTTTTCGATATCCGGCAGCTGCGCTTCGATCTGCGCGACCTGAATGGGATCGAGATCGCCTTCGGCGAGCGCCTTGCGCAGATGCTGAGCCGAGAGCTGATAGGCGCCGAGCCGCGCGTACAGAAAGCCTAGCTCCTTTCGGGCGCGGGACAGATTCGGATTGAACATCAGGAGGCGCTCGAGCGCGCCTATTCCCGCCTCGTAGTCGCGCAGCTCCGTCGAAAGCAGGACGTAGCGATAGGTCGCCTCATAGTCGGTCGGATTATGTTGAATATACGCCGCGAGGCGCTCCTGCTCCGCGCGGGGACCTTCCTGCGCCAGAGCCGGACTGAAAAGCGCCATTGCGGCCACCAGAGCGCCCAAAAGCCTCGGCGCTGCTCTATATGCGAACATAAATGGCAAGCCCCCGCAAAAGATGAGAAAACGGCGATCGAAGCCCTGACCGTCAGCTGACCGGGAAGCTGACTCATGTCGCTTGGAGTGGCAAGCTAACGCCAGCCTCCCACGCCCCGCAGAACAGACGGCGACGAAACGCCTTTGCACCGGATTAACCCTATGCAGCAACGGCTTATCGGCTTTCCGCCCATTCCTTGTGCGCAGCCGACGGATAAAACAAAATCTCGGGTGTTGCGCTGAAACCACAGGCGCAAGCGGCGCCAAACTAGCGCAAAAGTCCGCCATCGAAGAGGGAAACGACTTCGCCGCCGTCAGTCGACGACTGCTGAGCGACCGCCGCAGGAACGCCGCCTCTGCGCCAGCGGGGTGAAACAACGCGGCGGCGCGCCCGCGCGATGGTTGGCGTCTCGCTGCAAGACGCCCCCGGCCCAAACAGCCAGCGCAGCACGATCAGCAGATCGGCGGCGCGGCCAGAGGCGCCGATCTCCACCGCGTCGCGGATGTCGGCGACGACACGCCGGCGCGCCGCTTCGAGCGAGACGGCCCGGCGATATCGCGCCAGCATGTGGCGATGCTTGTCGCTGGGGCTCACGCCGACGACGAGTTCATGCCCCCGCAGACCCGCCATTTCCGCGCACCGCTCAATCGGCGTCAATTCGGGAATCATTTGACTTCTCCCAGTCGCTGCGCCGCCACGGGCTTTGCCTCGTGTTCGCAGCATAGCGACCCTAGCGCGCCGCTCGCCGTCCGTTTGTGCGAGAACGCACATGGCTCATTCGGCTTCGTTAAGCGCCTCTTGAACGCGCTTTTCCAGAACGGAAGGGCGCAACAGCACGAGCCCGCCGCGGATTTTTTCCGTCAGCCCCTCGTCCATCATGGCGGAAAGCTCGCGACTGACCTGTTCGCGCCGACAGCCGATGCGCGCCGCGAGATCATGCTGAAACGGCGGCGGAGAAACGATCGATTGTCCCGGCGCGCCTTTGCGGGGCGCGGACATGCGCAACAATTCCGAATACAGCCGATGCCTGAGGTCGAGCACCGAACGCTCGAAGAGACGCGTATTCAGCTCGCGCACGCGCGCCGTGAGCAGACGCAACAGCCGCTCGCAAATCTCCGGTTCGCCGAATACGATTTCCTTGAAGACGCTCGGCGGCACCTGCAAAAGTTCGGCATTGGTGAGCGCGGTGACGTTCGCTGACCGCTTGGCGCCGTCAATCGCCGCCATTTCGCCGAAGAATTTGCCCGCGCCGAAGTCTCCAAAGATCATTTCCTTGCCGGCGGCGGTCCGGATCAACACCCGAACGTCGCCGCTGACGATGAAATACACATCGGTCGAAGGATCGTCGAAATCGAGGACCAGCTCATGCTCGGCGTAGCGCCGGCGCACGCATTGGCGCGCCAGCTGCTCGCCGCGCGTGGGGTTAAGGCCAACGAAGAAAGGAATCCCGTCAAATAGGGACACATCGCGCTCCTGGATTGGAAATAGCGCCGATATTGCCGCTAAACGCCGGCGTCGTCGAGGCGCAATCTACTGGCCGACGCCGAGTCTTCGAGCGATGATTGGCGATGCAAGCGTTTCGACTCGCAACTTTCAATCTCGAAAATCTCGATTGGTCGGCGGCGCGGCCGGAAGCGTTCGCGCGCCGGACTAACGCGCTGCGTCCGCTGCTGGAGGCGCTCGACGCCGACATCTTGTGCCTGCAGGAAATCCATGGGCAGCGGCTGCATAAGCACGCGCCGCGCCAATATTTGGCGCTCGACAAATTGCTGGACTCGACCCGATACGTCGACTTTCGCCGGGCGACGACGGTGCGGCCGGGCGGCGACGCCCCCGCCGACGTGCACAACCTCGCGATCCTGTCGCGATGGCCGATAAACGCGCAGCGGCAGATCCACCACGACATCGTGGCGCGTTGGGCGTGGCCGCCGCCGCGCGAGACTGACGGCTCACAACCGGAATCGGTGGACATCGTGTGGGACAGACCCCTGCTCTACGCGTCGATCCTGCTTCCCGACGGCCGCGCGGTCCACGTCGTCAATCTGCATCTGCGCGCGCCGCGCGCCATTCCCGTGGCGACGGCGCGCGGGCTTGGCTCAAGCCGCGCGCAGATCGAGGGTCAGTTCGTCGCCGCGCTCAAGCGCGAAGGACAGGCGCTGGAGGCCCGGCTGTTCGTCGAGACGCTGTTCGACGCGGAGCCGAAGGCGCTGATCGCGATCGCCGGGGACTTCAACGCCGACGAACATGACGCGCCGACGAGGCTCCTGCGCGGCGGCGGAGACGCAGGCGCGACAGGCGCTCGGGCGCTCATCCCCTTAGAAGAGCGCGTCGCCCCGGCGCAACGCTTCACCGTCATTCATGGGGGCAAGCCAACGCTGATCGATCATCTTCTCGCCTCACGCGCCTTGGCCGCAGGCTGGCGCGAGACCACAATCCTGAACGCCGGGCTTGCGGACGAAGTCTATGCCCCCGAGCCGATAGAGGCGTCGCTTCACGCCCCCGTCGTCGCTCGGTTCGAGCTCGCAAAGTGAGCAGCGGCGCCTCCATCGGAGCGGCGCGCGGCGCTTAAGGAGCGCGCCGCCTATCTGGACGAAAAGGCGACCAACGCTTCGGCCAAGGCGCGCGTTGCGCTCCAATCCAGTGCGATGTCTCCATAACCTTCAGAGGAGAGGACAATGCCGCTGTGTTCGATCCGCGCGTCGAAATCATGGTCGCTGGCGATCGGGCTCATATAGATCTGCTGTCGGCCCGGAGCGCCATTGGCGACAGAATCGAGGGCACGCGAAAGGAGCGTCGCCTCCTCTTTGGTGAAGGCGCGAGGAGGTTGGCCAGGAAGGCGGAGCGTCGCCAATGCGACAAATGCAGGGTGCGTTGAGACGACAAGCTCGAAGGGTTGTGACAATTGCGCGCTCCCATCGGCAGCTCAGCGAACATGCGCCTTCAGCATGCGCCCCTGCGCCTCGCTTCAACGTCAAAATCCGCCGGGCATAGGGCGCATCAAATTTCATGCCTCGCGAAGCCGTGCCGGCCTGGACATGACGAATCGCGTTCGCCGCGGCTTTTGACCCCCGTCATGCGTTTGCGATCAAGCCCCGCTAGACCTCCAGCCGCCGCGTTGCGCGATACTGCAGGCGGACAAAGGACTTTGCCCGCAGGCGCGCCGCTCTATTTATATGGTTCTTACGGACCTCTATCTGTATGGTTCCAGGGACCGTGGGGGCGTCGTTCGCCGCCCCCGCCCAAATGTTGAGGCGCAGAGCCTTCTGCGCGACCGACTTGCCCAGACAATTCCGCCGCGGGGCTGGATTTGGCGGGCGCGCCCTCCCGATGGAGCCCAAATGGGTCCCCTCGGCATTCTTCTTCAATGCAGCACCTCGGAGAAAGAGACCATGGAACGTCGCGAATTCATCGCTGTTGGGGCCGCCGCCGCAGTCGCCTCCGCCACTCAAGCGTTCGCGGAGACGACCGGCGCTCCGCCCGCCGGAGCGAAGATGGAGGATATGCATCCGGCGCTTTACAAGAACTTGGAAACCGCCGCGATCGAATGTGTGGCGACCGGCAATGACTGTCTGCGTCATTGTCTGGGTATGTTCGCGATGAAAGACACGAGCATGGCTGAGTGCGCGGATGCGTCGCTGCAACTTGTCGCAGCTTGCAACGCCCTGGCGTCGATCGCGGCGCTCAATTCATCCCATACCGGCGCGCTGGCCAAAACGGTCGCCATGATTTGCGACGACTGTAAGAAGCAGTGCGACAAGTTTCCCAAGATCGCCGAATGCGTCGAATGCGGCAAGGCGTGCCAGAAATGCGCCGACGAGTGCCGTAAAGTCTAGCTGTCTCTTAGCAGCACAGGCCGGTTGATGATGACCACGCGTTTTTTATTTGGGCGCATCGCGGTCGGCGCCGCCATCCTCATTGGCGGCGCCTCAGCCAGCGCGGCCGTCCGGAACTCGCCGCTCTTTTCCGTCGCCCATGCGGCGGAAACCGGGGAGAAGACGACGGGGCAAGGCGAGGGCGTCATCAGGGCGGTCGACGCGGACGATCGCAAGATCATGATCACGCATGGACCGATTACCGGACCGCTGGAAATGTCGCCCATGACGATGGCGTTTCGCGTCGGGCCAAATGTGGATCTCTCCAGCCTGTCGAAGGGCGTGAAGATCAAATTTACGATCAGTCGCGATGTGAAGGGTCTTTACGTCATCGAAGACGTTCGGCCGGAGCAGCCGTAGTAGCTCCCACGAGCTGGATTCAGGCGCCGTCCAGGCCAATGCGGCGCATCAGATAGCAGAGGCAATCCAGCTGCACGGCGCGCGGATCGACCGTCAGCATCGCCGGAATGGCTGGACGGGCGAGCCGGATTTCGCCGCCCCCGTAATCAAAATAGTTGGTGGGCTGGGCGTCGCTTCCGTCGCCCGACAGGATTTCGAGGCGCGCGTTTTCGGCGCCCAACGCGCCGAAAGACGCCCCCGCTTCCAATTCGCTGAAATTGAGATGGTCGATGTCCGGCCGGAAGAGGAAATCGGCCGGCGTTCCGTCGAAGGAGAAGCTTGCGCCGAGGGGCGGCTTCACGATTGCGCATGTCTGCAGCAACTCTACGTCCTGCGGAGCCGGCGCGCGGTCGGGCAACTCGGCGATCGAGAGGCAGGCCTCGAGCAATTGGACGACATGCGCCACGCCGGCATCGGCGCCCGACTTGCCGCATTCCACCGTGACCGCCGGACACAGTTCGGCTAAGGCCGCGGCGCAGGTGCCGCGCGGGCGCTGAAAGAGCACGACGATGCGGGAAAAAAGCTGCGCCAGCGCGATATATTTCGGCTCGAGCTTGCTGATGCAGCCGTAGTGAGGATTGAAACCCGTGGTGTTGTGGATGTCGACCGCCGCGAAAGCGGCGCGTTGCTCCACATAGTCGTAAACCCAGCGCGCGATATGCGCCAAGGGATCTTCGGGCGTCGGCGTGCCTGGCCACACCCGGTTGAAGTCGCGTTGTCCGGGCAGCGTGCGCACATTCGCCGCCGCCGCTTCCACATTGCCGATGAAAAGGAGAAGCGAGCGGTTGAGTCCGCGGACGGCGTTCCGGCGCAAGACCTCCTGCACCGCCGTCAGTCCGCTCGTCTCGTTCCCGTGCAGCAGCGTAGACACGAACAGCGGTTGCGGGTCGCGCCCAGGAAGATCGAACAGCGTCGGACGGGTCAGGATGTCCTTGAGGCGATGGGCGGGGCAGTCGAGAAATCCCTCAGGCAGCCGGTCGAGCACGGCGCAAGGCGCGTTTGTCACTATTCTCCTCATATTTCCCATTGATGGACGGGCGCGCCGCTTCGCTGGCGCTCGCAGTAGGCCGCCATCAGGCCATAAAGGTCGCCGCCGCGCGCCTCAAGGGCCTTTCGCTGCCAGACCGCCCCCGTCTGACGGCTTTGAACCCGCGCCTCGATGATATCGAGGAAATCGGCTTCCTCGACGCCCAGGTCGCGAAGGCCCGCCCGGGCGTCGGGAATGAGCCGCTCATGCAGTAGACGATGGGCGGCGATTTCGCCCGCGCCCGGCCAGACGAGCCGAGCGTCAAGGCCGAAACGCGCCGCCGCGTAGAAGTTGCGCTTGGCGTCAGCGAAGGCGAGGCCGCCCGCGCCGTCGTCGCCGGCCATGGCGATGGCGCGCGCCAGACCCAGATACAGCGCCGCGTTCGCCATCATGTCGATGAACGTCGGTCCCGCCGGCAGAATGCGGTGCTCGATGCGCAGATGCGGCGCGCCGCTCTCATCGAAGCCGATCAGCGGACGATTCCACCGCCAGATGACGCCGTTATGCAACTGCAAATGGCGCATCGCCTCCGGCGGATCGTCGTAGGCCATCGGCAAGAGCGTCTCATAGTCGCGCAAATTCTCCTCGAAGATCTCGATCAGAGAATGCGTCGCATAGCCGGAGCCCATGCAGACCCGGGCCGGGCCCGGCATATTCACCGCCTGTTCGAAGAGCGGAATGCGCGTTTCCTCCCATAACGCCTTGCCGAAAAGGAAAGGCGCGTTGCCGCAGGCGGCGAGGATCGGCCCCGACGCCGCAATCGAGGCGTTGTAATAGCGATGCGCCAGGTCGGCCGGGGCCTTGAGATGGATTTGAAACGACGTCGTCGCCGCCTCGAGCATCACGTCCCTGTGCATTGAGGCAAGTTCGTCGCGGCCCACGATATTGACGTGCACGGGCTTGCCGCCGCGCAGGCGAAGCACCTCCTGGTTGAGCGCGTAGTAGCGGTTGAGCGGCGACATATTGGCGAGCGTCAGATCGGCGTCGCGGATCGTCGGCAAGGTGCCGATCATCACCAGATTGGCGTCGAGCTGATGGGCGACGTCATTGCATTTCGCCCACAGTTCCGTCAGCGACTTGTGCGCTTGGGTCAGAGCGTCGCCCTCAAGTCGAAACGGCGCGCAATTCAGCTCAAGGTTAAACCGCGAGAGCTCCGGCACGACGAGCGGATGATTGAGGGTTTCCAGAAGCTCCTGGTTGATCGAGGAGGGCGCGTAATTATGGTCGACGATCCAGGTCTCAATCTCAAAACCCAGCATGTGGCCGTCGGATGAAAATTTGTCCTGATCGTACAGGCTGCGCGCGACCTCGGTTTCCTGCGCAAGGCGCGCGGCGAAACGCGCCTTGTCGGCGAGGGTGAAGCCAGTCGTCTTGATGTCCTCGCCCAAGTATCCCCTCTTTCCGTCCCCAGGCTTTTAGAGCGCGCCAGCCAGCGGGACCGCGCCCGCAGCCGCAAGGCGCGCCCGAGCGCCGATCCTGGGCGTCATTCTATGTAGGCCTCCCCGGTTCGATCGATAGAACCGAAGCGTCGGTGGGACAAGCCGCGAGCGCTGCTGTAGATTGCCATCATTCTCCCGGAGTCGACAGTGTCCGATATCGCTTACGTGAACGGAATTTATGCGCCCATCGCCGAGGCTCGCGTATCGATTCTCGACCGCGGCTTTCTCTTCGGCGACGGCGTCTACGAAGTCGCGGCCGTTATCGGCGGCAGGCTGATCGACAATGACTCGCATCTTTCGCGCCTTGAGCGCTCGCTGCGCGAAGTGCGTATCGACAGTCCTGTTCCAGTAGGACGCATCGCGGAAATCGAGGCCGACCTCGTCGCCAAAAACGATCTGCGCGAGGGCCTCGTCTATTTGCAGATCACCAGAGGCGCCGCCGACGAACGCGAGTTCGGATTTCCCGCGAACGCGGGGACGACGCTTGTCGCTTTCGTCCAAAAGAAAAACATCATCGCCGCGCCCGCTGCGGCGACAGGCGTGAAGGTGCTCACGGTTCCCGACCTGCGTTGGGCGCGACGCGACATCAAGAGCGTTTCACTGCTCGCGCAAGTGCTGGCCAAGCAAGCGGCGCTCGATGGCGGCTGTCAAGAGGCCTGGATGGTTGATGGGGATGGGTTTGTGACCGAGGGCTCGTCCTCGACCGCCTTTATTCTCACCGCGGCGGACGTCCTCGTCACCCGTCCAAACTCCGCCGCGATTCTTCCTGGCTGCACGCGAACCTCCGTGCAATCGATCGCGGCGCGCCAAGGGTTGGCGGTCGAAGAGCGCGGCTTTTCGATCGCCGAAGCCTATGCGGCGAAGGAAGCGTTCCTCACCAGCGCCTCCAATCTCGTCCTGCCGGTGATCGCGATCGACGGCCGCCCCATCGGCTCGGGCGCGCCGGGCGCGTGCAGTCGGCTGCTGCGCAAGCTCTACATCGAATGGGCGACCAAGGGCGGTTACAGCAGCTAACGCTGCATCTCCAGCTCGTCGAAGTCGGAGCTGCGCTCCTCCTCGATGGCAAGCGCGATGATCAGACTGAACACCGCCGCGGCGAGACACCAGACGGAATACCAGGCTGGACGATTTGCTGCGAGCGCCAGAAAGAACGTCGACAGCACCGCGACGCCGAAGACATTGATCGCCCTTCGCTCGCTGCAGATGAGCGGCGTCACGGTGAGCAGGAGATAAAGCGCGTCGGCCACCAGCGGCGGACGCTCGAACATCGGGTCGTAGGCGAGCGAATGCTGGTACACCGAGAGATCGATGCCGTCGGCGCCCGCGAGCTTGGCGATGAGATAGGCGGCGAGCACGAGGCCTGCCTCGCCGCCGATCCGCCAGAGACGCTTTCGCTCCCGATCGGGCTCGGCATAGGCGGCGGCGAAGGGCGTCAGCACCGGCCAGACCGTAAAGGCGATCAGCGTGTAGAGATAGCGAAAGGGCTGTCCGGCCACGGGATCCTCGCGCGTCAGCCATACCCCCGCTTCGACGAACTGATGCGCCGAGAACACCAGCGGAAATGCGGCGAACAGCAACATGCGCGGATCACAGCGCACGGCTTTTAAAACCATGCCGTAGCCGGCCAATCCCAGGCCGAGCCCAGCCGTTATGCTTGCCTCGAGGGAATAGCACATAGGATTTGAGGGCAATTGGCGCTTTTAGTCTGACCCATTCTAGCGAAAAATCGCGTCTCGTCGAGATCCGGGCTCTGGAGCTGAGCAATTGTTTGCATCGCAGCTTGGCGCGGCCGGAACATGTGCGCGGCCGACGCGTTCTAGAACGTGAGTTCAAAATTGGAGGTCGAAATGGGTAACCTTCTGTATTGGGCCATCGTGTTCCTGGTCATCGCTCTCGTTGCCGGTTTTCTGGGCTTCGGCGGCGTCGCCGGCGTAGCGGTGGAAGGCGCGCGAATGTTGTTCTGGTTGGCGGTGGTGCTGTTGGTCATATCGGTGGTCGTCAGCCTCATCAGGCGCGCCTGACTAGACTCTTTACGAGCGCCTATTGAAATCGAAGGGTAGGCCGGCTGCTTTCCAAGCGGCCGGCTTGCTTTTGTCACGGCACGTCGTCCAAGGAACGCAGCCATGCGTTCGCGACGGAATCCGACGGCGCGCGCCAGTCGCCGCGCGGCGACAGCGACCCTCCCGAACTGACTTTCGGCCCGTTCGGCAGCGCCGACCGCTTGAACTGGCTTTCTTCAAAAAACCGCTGCAAGAAAACGCCGAGCCAATGTTTGATGGTGGCAAGATCATAGGCGATCTTGTCGTCTTCCGCGACGCCCGCGGGCCATGAGCCTGCCGCCGCGTGCCGCCATGCGCGCCAGGCGAGGAAGGCGATTTTCGCGGGCGCGAATCCGTAGCGGGTCGCATAATACAGATTGAAATCCTGCAGCGCGTATGGCCCAATCGTCGCTTCGGTTCGCTGTGTGGCCTCGCCGGGCACAAGCTCCGGAGAGATTTCAGTCGCGAGGATGTCCTCAAGCACCGCCACGATTTCATCGCCAAAGCGCGCATCGCGCGCGCACCAGCGGATTAGATGCTGAATCAGCGTCTTGGGGACCGAGGCGTTGACGTTGTAATGCGACATCTGATCGCCGACGCCATAGGTGCACCAGCCAAGCGCGAGCTCGGAGAGATCGCCTGTGCCCAGGACGAGCGCGTCATGGCGGTTGGCGAGACGAAACAGCAGCGACGTCCGCGCCCCTGCCTGCACATTCTCGTAAGTCGTGTCGTAAACCGCTTCCCCTCGTGCGGCCGGGTGATCGATGTCGGCGAGCATTTGCTTGCAGGCGGCGGTGACGTCGATTTCTTGCGCGGTGACGCCGAGCGCCCGCATCAGCCGCCAGGCGTTGGCCCTGGTGCGTTCGCTCGTGGCGAACGCCGGCAGCGTGAAGCCGAGCACATTTTCGCGCGGCAGGCCGAGCGCGTCCAATGCTGTCACCGCGACCAATAGCGCTTGCGTAGAGTCGAGTCCGCCAGAGACGCCAACCACAAGTTTCTTTATTTTCGTGGCGCGCAAACGTTGCTCGAGACCGTGCGATTGTATGTTGAACGCCTCGAAGCACAGCTCGGCGAGCCGCGTTTCGTCCGCCGGCACGAAAGGAAAACGGCCGACCTCGCGCAAAAAGCCGAGATCGCGGTCGCAGGATGCGGAGAGTTCGAAGCCGATGCGCCGAAACTGCACGGCGCCCTGCTCTGCATCGGCGCAGGCTCCGAAGGTTCCTTGCCGCATCCGCTCGGCGAGCAGCCGGCCAATATCGATATCGGCGAGCGCCAACTGCGGTTCGTCGGAAAAGCGCGGCGCTTTGGCGAGGATCTCGCCCTTCTCGCAAATCAGCGCTTCTCCATCCCAGGCAAGGTCAGTCGTCGATTCGCCCTGTCCGGCCGCCGAATAGAGATAGGCTGAAAGACAGCGCGCCGAGTGCGCCGCGCAAAGCGTCTGGCGATAGTCGGATTTGCCGACGATCGCGTTCGACGCCGAAAGGTTGAGCAAGACGGTGGCGCCCGCCAGCGCCGCGCGCGCCGAGGGCGGGATCGGAACCCAGACGTCCTCGCAAATCTCCGTATGGATCACGAGGCCGGCGAAATCCGTCGCTTCCAGCAGCGTGTCCGAGCCGAAGGGCGCATCTTGTCCGGCGACCGCGATGTCCTCGCCGGAGACGAAGGCGCCGGAGGCGAAGTGGCGCTGCTCGTAAAATTCGCCATAGTTCGGCAAATAGACTTTTGGCGTCACGGCGAGGACGCGCCCGCGCAGGATCGCGACGGCGCAATTATAGAGGCGGCCGCGATGGCGCAGCGGCGCGCCGACGACGATCAGCGGATGCATGCCGCGAGACGCCTCGACGAGGTCGACGAGCGCCTCGTCGACGCTGTTCAGCAGCGCCTCCTGCTGCAAAAGATCGTCGATCGCATATGAAGACAGGCCCAATTCGGGGAACAGCACGAGCGAGGCGCCATGGGTATCGGCTTCCCGCGCCAATTCGATCGTCCGCGTCACATTGAACGCCGGATCGGCGACTGTGACCCTCGGCGTCGCGACAGCGACGCGGACAAAGCCATGCGTGTGCAGACAGTAGAAGGGATGGGTCATGAAGTCCGCCTGAGCGGCCGGAGTTTCGGCTGGAACGCTGTCCGCCGCAATAATGCAGCACGCCTGCGGGAGAATGACAGGCCTCGGGCGGGTCGCTCCCCAGAGCTACCTCGCGTCGCACATAGCGAACTTAGACGAGAGCTCAACGCTTTCATTGGCAATTCTGGCGCAACCACGCCTCCAGCGTCTCGAAACGAAAGGCGCCGCTCTCGTAGAGGGCGGGCACGAAATTCCATGCTTCATCCGAGGTCGTCATAAGCGAAACGCCGTTGATGGCGAGAAAAGCGAACATGGCCGCGAAAGCGACACGCTTGTTCCCGTCGATGAAAGCATGGTTCTGCGAAAGGCTTTCCCATAGCGCGGCCGCTTGCGCGATCACGTCGACGTAATAGCCGGTTTGCGGACGAAATAGCGCCGCTTCGAGTTGACCGAGATCGCGCAGGCCCGCCGCGCCGCCATAACGTTCGATGAGATCGTCGTGAATGGCTAATACCTCGGCGACCGTCAGATAGTCGGTCCGACCGGAACTCACTTGGCGAGCTTCTCATAAAGTTCGCCATAGCGCGGCAGGCTGGACCGATAGGCGTCGATGACATGACGGCGCGGCTTCGCCGTGTTGCGCCCTTCAACGTGGGCGCGCAAGGCCTCTTCAATGACGGATTGAAGCTGCCGGCCTTCATCCTTCGCAATCTTTCGGATTTCGGCGAGCAAGTCCTTGTCAACCTGAGTGGCGAACTTCTCGCGAACGTGCGTCATGTTCCGTACCCGGCGCCCAAGCCCAGATATCTAGTTTCAGCTTGATAAATCAAGATGCCGCATAAATGAAAAGGGCGGGGTCTCCCCCGCCCGCTCAAACCGCTTCCCGCGACCCTCAATGCGCCAGGATCGCGAGCATCAGCAGCGCGACGATATTGGTGATCTTGATCGCCGGATTCACGGCGGGGCCGGCGGTGTCCTTGTAGGGGTCGCCGACGGTGTCGCCGGTCACGGCGGCCTTATGCGCCTCCGAGCCCTTCTCGTGCTTCACGCCGTCCTTGTCGACGAAGCCGTCCTCGAAGGACTTTTTGGCGTTGTCCCATGCGCCGCCGCCTGACGTCATCGAGATCGCGACGAACAGGCCATTGACGATGACGCCCAGCAGCAGCGCGCCGAGCGCCGCGAAGGCGTTGGCCTTGCCGCCCAATATCCATGCGACGACGAACGCGACGATCGGCGCCAGCACCGGCAGCAGCGAGGGCACGATCATCTCCTTGATCGCCGCCTGGGTCAGCAGATCGACGGCGCGGCCATAGTCCGGGCGCTCCGAGCCATCCATGATGCCGGGCTTTTCCTTGAACTGCCGGCGCACTTCGACGACGACGGAGCCAGCGGCGCGACCCACCGCGGTCATGGCGATGCCGCCGAAGAGATAGGGAATGAGGCCGCCGAAGATGAGGCCGGCGACGACATAGGGGTTGGAGAGTTCGAAGTCGATCTTCCCCAGCCCTTTGAAAAACGGCACGTCGGTGTCGATGAAATGCTTCAGATCATTGGTGTAGGCGGCGAACAGCACCAGCGCGCCAAGACCCGCCGAGCCGATGGCGTAGCCCTTGGTCACGGCCTTGGTGGTGTTGCCGACTGCGTCGAGTGCGTCGGTGGATTGGCGGACTTCCTTCGGCAGACCGGCCATTTCGGCGATGCCGCCGGCGTTGTCGGTCACCGGGCCGAAAGCGTCGAGCGCCACGATCATGCCGGCAAGACCGAGCATGGTCGTCACCGCGATCGCCGTGCCATACAATCCGCCAAGCTCATAGGTGAGGATGATGCCGAGCACGATGACGAGCGCCGGCGCCGCGGTCGACTCAAGCGACACGGCGAGGCCCTGGATGACGTTGGTGCCATGGCCCGTCACCGATGCTTGCGCGATCGACACCACCGGGCGCTTGCCCGTGCCGGTGTAATATTCGGTGATGTAGACGATGGCCCCAGTGACGATCAGGCCCAGAATGCCGGAGAGGAACAGGCCGTAGCCGTGAATGGCCTCGCCATTGGCCTTGCCGATTTCGCCCCAGCCCACGGTGAAAGTCGTGGCGAGGAACAGGCCGACGATCGACAGCGCGCCGGTGGCGATCAGGCCCTTGTAGAGCGCGCCCATGATCGAATCATCGATGCCGATCTGCTTGAAATAGGGCGCGGCGAATTTGCCCCATGGCGTGGCGTCGTCGTCGCCGAGCTTGACGAAATAGGTGCCGGCGATCGAAGTCAGGATCGACAGGCCGCCGATCGCGAGCGGATAGATCATCGCGGCGGAAAGCCCTTCCTGACCGGCGAAGAAGATCGACGCCAGCACCATGGTCGCCACCACGGTCACGGCGTAGGTCTCGAAGAGGTCGGCCGCCATGCCGGCGCAGTCGCCGACATTGTCGCCGACGTTGTCGGCGATCGTCGCCGGATTGCGTGGGTCGTCCTCGGGAATGCCGGCCTCGACCTTGCCGACGAGATCGGCGCCGACGTCTGCGCCCTTGGTGAAGATGCCGCCGCCGAGACGGGCGAAAATCGAGATCAGCGAACCGCCAAAGCCGAGCGCCACCAGCGCGTCAACGACCGTGCGGTCGGACGGCGCATAGCCGGCGAACCAGGTGAGGATCGCGTAATAGACGGCGACGCCAAGCAGCGCCAGACCCGCGACAAGAAGCCCGGTGACGGCGCCGGCCTTGAAGGCGATGTCGAGGCCGCCGGCGAGCGATTTTGTCGCCGCCTGCGCCGTGCGGACATTGGCGCGCACCGACACGTTCATGCCGATGTAGCCGGCGGCGCCGGAGAGAACGGCGCCCAGCATGAACCCGAAGGCGACCGCCCAGCCGAGCAGGATGACAAGGATCACGAAGATCACGGCGCCAACGATGGCGATGGTCTTATATTGGCGATTGAGATAGGCCTGCGCGCCCTCGGCGACGGCGCCAGCGATCTCCTGCATCCGGCTGGAGCCAGGATCCGCCGCCAGCAATTCCTGAGAGGTTTTGACGCCGTAAACGATAGACATCAATCCGAAGACGATGGTTAGAAACAGAACCATTTTGGCTTCGCCTTTTCGTTCTTCGACCGCGGATTGGCCGAATTGGTCGCGTCGCGGCGAACGGATGTCGCGCAACGAAAAAAGAGTAGCGGCCCCGCCGAGCGAATCGGGCGGGGACAGCGGCATTCCGGCGGGCTTTCTGCCAGAAACGTGGCCGCACGGCAATGCTGCGCGCGCCCGTATTTTTCAGAAGTGCCCGTAGGACAATTTTTTGAAAAAAACCGGCTTTTTGTCAGCGTCGAGAAACACCGGCGCCGCGCTTCCCGTCACAATCTCGCCGATCCGGCGGGCTGGCGCCGGAGGCGCCGCCGAATGGCCGGCCGCGATGAGGATTTCATAGTCGTCTCCGCCGGTTAGCGCCGTTTCAAACAGCGCCGGATCGACGCCGATCGCCTCGCGCGCCGCCGCCGACAGCGGCACGGACGCGACATCGACGACAGCGCTCGCCCCGGACGCGCGGCAAAGCTTGGCGAGATCGCCCGCGAGCCCGTCGGAAATGTCCATCGAAGCGCTGGCGTGAACGGACAGCCACGGCGCGAGATCGAGGCGCGGCTGGGGCAGCAGATAGCGGCCGATCAGATAATCGCGCGTTTCAGCGGACAGGCGTTGCGCGAGGGCTGGGTCGCGCCGAACGGCAAGTCCCAGCGCCGCGTCGCCGATTGGACCGGAAACGAAAACGGCCTCACCCGGATTCGCGCCGGTGCGCGGCGCGAAGCGTTGGGCCCGGCCAAGCGCCGTGATCGAGATGGTCAGCGGGCCCGGCGTCGCCGTCGTGTCGCCGCCGATCAGCGGCGCGTCGTAAGCGCGTGCGTCCTCGGCGAGGCCAGCGGCGAAGGCCTCCAGCCATTCGTTGGTCCAGTCGCCGGGCAGCGCCAGGGCCAAGAGAAAGCCGATCGGCGCCGCGCCCTTGGCCGCGAGGTCGGAAAGATTGACGCGTAGCGCCTTCTTGGCGATCAGCGCCGGCGCGTCGTCGGCGAAAAAATGCACGCCGGCGACGATCATGTCGGTAGTGACGACGAGCGGCGCGCTATCGGGCGCGAGCAGCGCCGCGTCGTCCTTGAGTCCCAGCGCGCTCGCGCCCGCGATCGGCGCAAAGACGCAGGCGATGATCTCATCTTCGCTATAGCGCGGCATGGCGTCGGCCTCGTGCTTCGAGACGCAAGCTTCTCTCGCTCCTCAACATGAGGGCGAGGTTTGGGGCCGCCGGCTTCCTCATCCTGAGGAGCCCGCACCCAAGTCGGGCTTTCCCGACTTGGGCTTCAAATGCCGATCTCGGGTAAACCCGAGATCGAAGCGGGCGTCTCGAAGGACTAGGAAGCCGGCGGCTCCTTTCCTGTCAACTCAATTCCTCGGCGCGCTCCTCATGCGCGATCCGGTCGAGCACGGCGTTCACCATTCCGGATTCGGTTGGTCCGAAAAAGGCGCCGGCGACGTCTACATATTCCTTGATGACGACGCGCGCCGGAACATCCTTGCGCGAACGCAGCTCATAGGCCCCGGCGCGCAAGGCGGCGCGCATGACTGCCTCCAGTCGCGACAGCGGCCAGCCGCCGGTAAGCGCGCGGTCGATCTGCCGGTCGATGGCGACCTGGTCGGTCAGCACGCCCTGCAGCACGTCGCGAAAGAAGGCGGCGTCGGCCGGCTTATATTGCGCGCCCTCGATCTCGCGTCCGATCCAGTGAGACTCGAACTCAGCGTAAATCTCGTTGAGGCCTTTGCCGGCGACTTCCATCTGATACAGCGCTTGCACGATGGACAGACGCGCGGCCGAACGGAGAGCGATGCTCATACGACGCCCCGTTTGAGCCGGACCAGCGCAAGCGCCGCGCGGGCCGCGTCGGCGCCCTTGTCGCCCTGCATGGGGTCGGCCCGCACGATCGCCTGCGTCTCATTCTCCACAGTGAGCACGCCATTTCCGAGCGGCAGGCGGCGCGAGAGCGAGAGATCCGTCAGGGCGCGCGAGCTTTCATTGGCGACGAGCTCGAAATGATAGGTCTCGCCGCGGATGACGCAGCCGAGCGCCACGACGCCGTCATAGGGCGCGCCGGCGATCTCCGCTTCTTCGAGCGCGATCGCGGCCGCTGTGGCGAGCTCCAGCGCGCCGGGGACTTCGAGCACCGTCGCCTGCGCTTGAAGCGCGCGCAAGGCGTCGAGCGCGCCTTCGCGCAGCATGGCGACGATATGAGCGTTGAACTTGGCCGCGATGACGAGAATGCGCGCGCCCGGAACGGGCGCAGCATCAGCGTCGTCGGGTGCAAAACCTGCCATGGGAACTCCAGGAATGCGCGCAACCCTCTCCCTTAGGGAGAGGGTGGCTGCAAAGCAGCCGGGTGGAGGGGTTATTACATTCTCAATTGCAAGGGCGCGCGACGCGCCGCCGTAGTCAACGTAAGCGGCTGAGGCATAAACCCTCACCCGACCCCGGCCAAAAGCCCGTCGTTTGCGACGGGCGTCCTTACAGACGCCCTTTGGCCGGGCCACCCTCTCCCTATGGGAGAGGGAATCCGCGAACCAATTTCGTGCGCGGGTTATGTCACATGAGCGGCGCCCTGTCAGCCGTCTCGCCCATCTCATGTCGTCTCACGCTCGACGCGCGCTACCGCGCGTCGCTCAACCTTGCCGCATAGCGCGCCATCAGATCGACTTCGATGTTGATCGAATCTCCCGACCGGCGCGCGCCGAGAGTCGTCACGCTCAGCGTATGCGGGATGAGCAGCACGGAAAAGCGATCGCCCTCAACTTCGTTTACCGTCAGCGACACGCCGTCGAGCGCGACGGAGCCCTTCTTGGCGATGAAGCGCGACAGTTGGCGCGGCGCTTCTATCCAGTATCCGGACATGTCGTCAAAGTCGTCGCGCGATATGATGCGCGCGACGCCATCGACATGGCCGGTGACGATATGGCCGCCGAGTTCGTCGCCGATCTTCAACGCGCGTTCGAGATTGACGCGTGTTCCGCAGGCCCATGCGCCGACCGTGGTGACGGTCAGCGTCTCGGCGGCGGCGTCGACCTCGAAGATTGTTCGCGGGCCTTCACCCGCGACGGCGACGACGGTCAGGCACACGCCCGAACACGCGATGGACGCGCCAATGGCGATGGTCTCGCTGTCATAGGAACAGGCGATGCGCAGACGACGCAATTCCCCGCGCGGCGTCATCGCAACGACTTCGCCCACATCGGTGACGATGCCGGTGAACATCAGTCGACTCGCGCGTAGCGGGTCATCGTGTCGGCGCCGAGCGCGCGCGTTTCGATGAGACGATAGCGCGAAGCGTCATCGAGAGCGGCGCGCGCCACAGGCGTCAATGCCGGACGTCCGACTTTACCCAGGGGCTTGACGCTGGTGTGCAGGATCACCTCGTCGGCGAGATCGCCGGCAAGCAGGCTCTCGGCGACGCGCGGGCCGCCTTCGCTGAAGATGCGGGTGAGGCCGCGGTCGGCGAGAAGTCTGAGCGCGCTCGCAAGATCAAGCAGGCCGTTCCGCGTCGCGATGCGCACAACCTCAGCGCCGGTGGCGGACTCGAACGCTTTGGCCGCTTCGTCGGTCACGGCCTCTCCGGCAATCACCAGCAGCGGCGTTTCGCGCGCGGTGGAAGCAAGGCGCGAACGGGGCGATAGCGACAGCTTCTCGTCGAGCACGATGCGGAGCGGCTTGTAATGCTGCAGGCCCGGCAAGCGCACGGTCATCAGCGGATCGTCCTCGCGCGCCGTGCCCCCGCCGACCATGATCGCGTCGTGCAGCGACCGCTGCACATGGGTGAAGGCGTCGGAAACAGGACCGGTGATCTGCAAGCGCGGATCATGCGCGGCGCCGGCGGCGTAGCCGTCAGCGGTTTGCGCTAGCTTGAGCGTAATCATCGGGCGGCGTTTCGTGACCCGCAAAATATGCCCGAGATGATCGGCGCGCGCGGCCGCCGCCCCCGGTCCGACGAGGACGTCGATTCCCGCTTCGCGCAGGCGCGCGTGGCCATCGCCAGAGACGCGCGGGTCGGGATCCTCCAACGCGGTGACGACGCGGGCGACGCCGCCGGCGATGATCGAATCGACGCAGGGCGGCGTCGCCCCGTGATGGGCGCAAGGCTCCAAAGTGACGTAAAGGGTTGCGCCGCGGGCGGCCTCGCCCGCCGCGGCCATGGCGATCGCCTCCGCATGCGGGCGCCCGCCGGGCGCCGTCCAGCCGCGGGCGATGACGACGCCGTCGCGCACCAGCAGCGCGCCGACCGCCGGATTGGGCGCGGCGCGGCCCAAATTGCGCCGGCCGAGCGCAAGCGCCGCCGCCATATAGGCGTCGTCGGTCGCTGTCTGCGGAAAGGCTTCGTGGATCGTCATGCCTTCTCTGGGTCGTCTGCGTCCGGAGCAAAAGCCGCGCCGTCGCCGGCGCTCTCCAATTCATCGATCACAGCGGAGAAATCGCGCACTTCGCGGAAATCGCGATAGACCGAGGCGAAGCGCACAAAGGCGACGGCGTCGAGCGAACGCAGGCCCTCGATGACCAGTTCGCCGATGCGCCGGCTTTCCACCTCAACTTCGCCAAGGCTTTCGAGCTGGCGGACGATTCCGGAAATCATCTGCTCGACGCGTTCCGGCTCGACCGGACGCTTGCGCAGGGCGATCTCGACCGAGCGCGTCAGCTTGTCGCGATCGAAAAGCGCGCGGCGACCGGACTTCTTGACGACGATGATTTCGCGCAGCTGCACGCGTTCAAATGTCGTGAAACGGCCGCCGCAAGTCGGACAGACGCGGCGCCGCCTTATGCAGGATGAATCCTCCGCAGGACGGGAGTCCTTCACCTGCGTGTCGACGGAGCCGCAATAGGGACAGCGCATGGATGGTTCTCTTCGAAATCGTCGCCGTCTGCTTAGCCTTTTGCGGCTGTCCGCCACAAGTCTCATGGGCGTCTGGCGCAGCTTCCGAAAAGCTTTGCGTATGCGCGTTCCCGTCCAGGAGGCGCCTCGTCACGCGGGCGATCGCCGGCCGAAGCCGAAGGTGAGAGGTTCATGTCCGGCTTTCCTCTCGTTCCGTGGCAGGCGGGAGTTCGAGCCACGGCGGCTTCTTCAGCAGGAACCGTGCGCCGCCGACGGAAATGTTGCGTCCGAACGACCGGGAGGCCTGACTGACAAGTGCCAGGGCCGCGTCGTAGGTGCCCATCACCTCGGCGATCGTCGGTGTACTACCAAGCCCGTAGCGGCCGGACATGACTTGCGGCTCTCTTGGCATCTTCTTCAGCAAATCCCGCTTCGCACCGATGCCGTGATCCTGCACGTCGTCATACAGAACGAATAGATCGTGCGACTGACGGAAAGTGCCGGTCTTGCGCTGTGCAAAGGCTTTCAGGGCCTTTTCCACGGCCATTTGCAGTGACCACAAGGCGGCTCCCCGGCCGACAGTATCCGTGCGCACGATATTGGCAGCGGCGCTTTCGAAGTCGGGGAGAACACCTTCGAGAAGCCCGTTCACCTTTTCGTCACTCGGTTCGATGCCCATCAGATTGATGCGGATACGCCGCAATCCAGAGCCTACGTCCGCCAGCTTCGCGGCGAGCTTCGTCCGTCCACGCTGGTCTAGCCTGTCGATAGGCGGTGAGCCGACAAGCCAGCTCTCGGGATATTCCCCGTCCTCGATCGTCACGGGAAAGTGCAGCCACGCGGTCTCGCCCGGTGTTTCTACAGCGCTGCGGGTTAGCGGGACCCTGACCTCCACCGGCACGCCGCGCACAAGGACGACGCCCATTGCCGTTGAGGTTCCACCACGCTCAAGCGCCGGCCCGTAGTGATCCCGGTACCATTCCGTGACATGATGGTGGACGATGGCAAACCAAGGCTTCACAAAGAAATCGGTTTTGTCGTCGCCCTTTATTTCAATGATCCAGTCCTGAACAAAGAGAATGGCAGCCCGAGTAACCCGCTGTGAAACTGGAACCTCGGCAGCCGAAAGATGTTCGTCGATATAGACCAGCCGCTCGGCAATCGCTTCTTTCAAATCCACGGGTGTCTGGCTCTTGAGCAGATACAGCGATTCATAAAACCAATTTACATGGTTGTCCGCCGCTGCCGAAGCGCTTTTCGCAACATAAAATTGAGCATGTTGGGCGCCTTTCCCTTCTCCCGCTTGCGGGGGTGGCCCTGCGAAGCGGGGACGGGTGAGGGCTATCACAAATGATGCGACGGAGAGAACCCTCATCCGTCGCGCCTTCGGCGCGACGCCTTCTCCCGCAAGCGGGAGAAGGGAACGTCCCACTTTTTTAATAGATCGGGAACTTCGCGGTCAGCGCGTGAACCTTTTCCTTCACCCCGGCTTCCGTCGCGGCGTTGCCCTCTTCGCCCTTCGCCGCCAGGCCGTCGAGCACCTCGACGATCAGCTGACCGACCTCTTTGAACTCATTCTGGCCGAAGCCGCGCGAGGTCGCCGCCGGCGAGCCGAGACGGATGCCGGAGGTGACGAAAGGCTTTTCCGGATCGAAGGGGATGCCATTCTTGTTGCAGGTGATGTGGGCGCGGCCCAGCGCGGCTTCCGCCGCCTTGCCGGTGATCTTCTTGGGACGCAGATCGACGAGCATCAGATGATTGTCGGTGCCGCCCGAAACGATGGCGAAGCCGGCGTCGACGAGCGTCTGCGCCAGCATCTGCGCATTGTCCTTGACCTGCTGCTGATAGGCCTTGAACGCCGGGGTCAGCGCCTCGCCGAAGGCCACGGCCTTGCCGGCGATGACATGCATCAGCGGACCGCCCTGCAGGCCGGGGAAAACCGCCGAATTGATCTTCTTGGCGAGATCCTCGTCATTGGTCAGCACCATGCCGCCGCGCGGGCCGCGCAGCGTCTTATGCGTCGTCGTGGTGACGACATGGGCGTGCGGCAACGGCGACGGATGCAGACCGGCGGCGACGAGGCCGGCGAAATGCGCCATGTCCACCATGAAATAGGCGCCGACGCTGTCGGCGATCTTGCGGAAGGCCTCGAAGTCCCAAATCCGCGAATAGCCAGAGCCGCCGGCGATGATGAGCTTCGGCTTATGTTCCTTGGCCAGCGCGGCGACCTGCTCCATGTCGATGCGCTGATCGTCCTTGCGCACGGTATAGCTCACCGGCTTGAACCAGCGGCCGGAAACATTGACCGGCGATCCATGCGTCAAGTGACCGCCGGCGGCGAGGTCCAGTCCCATGAAGACGTCGCCCGGCTGCAGCAGCGCGAGAAACACCGCCTGATTGGCCTGTGACCCGGAATTCGGCTGGACATTGGCGAATCCGCAATCGAACAGCTTCTTCGCGCGGTCGATCGCCAGATTCTCGGCGATATCGACAAATTGGCAGCCGCCGTAATAGCGCTTTCCGGGATAGCCCTCGGCATATTTGTTGGTGAGAACCGAGCCCTGAGCCTCCAACACCGCCTTGGAGACAATGTTCTCCGAGGCGATCAGTTCGATCTCATGCCTTTGGCGGCCGAGTTCGAGTTCGATCGCCTTCGCGATTTCCGGATCGGAAGCGCTAAGGGGGGCGGTGAAGAAACCGGATTGGCTCATGGAATGGACCTCTATGCCTAACGGCGCGGAACGAAATAAAAAACCGGCTCCCGGTCTTAATCGGCGAAGCCGGTCCCTAGGACGCGCATCGTGAGAAGCGTCGCTTAACACGGCGAAGGCGCGACGGGAAGAGCAGCCATCGTCGCGGGCCTGCGGCCGCGTTCCATCCCGCGCCAGGGCGCGCCAGCCGGTCGCGCGCAGGAGCCGGTCGTCCGCGCGGCGCCCCGCAAAACCCGCCTTTTGGCGTAGACTCCCAATTGCGCCGACGGCGGCGCGAAGCAGCCGCAAGCGCCAAAATGACGCATGCCGCCCGCCGCAGACTTGGATGAACCTGTCGGCGGAACGCCATAATTTCGCTTCAAACAGACGTTTGAATTTCAATCAGTCGTTTTAAATGGAGGTTCGCCATGAGCAACCCATTGGAAGCCAAAATCGCTGCGGTCGGCGCGAAGTCGCGCGGAATTCTGATCGACGCTGCGGTCTGCTTCGTCGCGACGTCGCTAGTCGCCTCCGCGCCGACGGAATGGAAAAACCCAGAGGCGCTCTCGGGGATCGCGTTCACCATCGACCCGGTCAGCGGCAAGATCATCGACCGTATCGAATCTGCGCAGACTGAACGCCCTTCATCCGAGGTGAAGAGCGCCGCATCTGCTCCGGCTATATTCGCCGCTTATCCGCAGGATCGTCTCGCCGAATGGTCAGACGAAAATATGAAGTCGGAGACGCCCGCGATCCGGCCGACGAAAGTCGTGGCCTTGCGCAAGGCGTCTTTGGAAAAGAGAAACCCTGTCGAGTCGACGCCGCCGGCGCCCCCGACCAAAAACGCCGAGCCGCCCGCCTCCGCCCAGCCACTGAGCGAGAGCGCGGAGGAATTGGATCGGAGTTTGCTGGCCAAGCTTGACCCGACAGGGCTCCCCTCAAAGTTAGCGCCGCTCGGCCGAAAGGCCTGGAATGGCGCGACGTCGCTCGGCGGCTGGGCTGTGTCGAGCCTGGTCAGCGCCTATCATTTTTGAGGACCCAGGATTGAACAATCTCGAACAGGCGCGCGTCGCACGCACAACGGATACGACGCGCGCGGCGCTCATCAAGGCCGCCACCGCAGTGTTCGCGGAATATGGCTATGACGGCGGCTCGGTGCGGCTCATCACCCAAAAGGCGATGGCCAATCAGGCCGCCGTCAATTACCACTTCGGCGGCAAGGACGGGCTTTATCGGGAAGTGCTGATCGCGGCCACGCGCGCCTTCGAAGAGAATGCGTTCCTGGACGCCGAAGAACTCGATGCGCTTTCGCCCGAAGACGCGCTCCGGCGCTATTTGCATCAATTTCTGCTGCCGCTCGTCAAGCGCGATCGCGTCAGCCGCTATCTGCGCATCTTCGCTTGGGAAAGCGTGCGGCCGAGCGAAACCTTCAGCGCCTTCATCGCGCAGTCGCCGCCGCGAATCTTTCGTCTGGCGGAACGCGTCGCGCGCCGTTTCCTGCCGCCGGAGGCGACCGCGGAGATCGTTACCATAACGACGCTGTGGCTCGCCCAGCAACCCATGTTTTTCGTGCGCGACGCGGAGCGCCTGGCCCAACCGCCCTTCTCGCTCAAATTCGACGAAAACTCGCTCGAGCGGCTTGTCGACACATTGACGGCCTTGAGCCTGCGCGGACTCGCGGAAATCTAATTTTAAGATGTCGCTGCGCCAGCTGACGGCGGGCGATTCAGGGAGCAAAAATGGAGTCTCTGCTGCACAGCAACTATTTTTCCGCGGTTCTGACCGAGGCGCAAAAGGCGCTCGAGTTTACCGAGAATGTCGTCATTCTCGCCGCGACCGTGGCGCTCGTCCTGGCGTTCCTGGCGCTCATCAAGGGCGCTTGAGCTTGTGCGCCCTGGATTGTCCGGATCGCCGCCCCGGTTTCGCTGCCGTCCTCGCAGAAACTACGCCGCCCGCTTTTGATAGTCCTTCACATCGGAGAATGTAATCGCCGGATTGCGCTCGGCGTCGTAGTTGAGCTGGAAGGCGGACGAACTCATGAACACCGGCGCGCCGTCGAGATCGTCGGCGATGCTGGAGACGTTCGAATCGACGAAGCTTCTCAGCTTCGCCGGATCGTCTGAGGCGATCCATCGGCAGATCGCAAAGCGCGGCTGCTCATAGCGCGTCTGCAATCCATATTCCGCCTCCAGCCGCGTCGCCAGCACGTCGAGCTGGAGCGCGCCGACGACCCCGATGATCGGTCCCGAGCCGTCATGCGGCGTGAAGACCTGAACGACGCCCTCTTCCGCGAGCTGCTGCAAGGCTTCGCGCAGCTTCTTGGCTTTCATCGCGTCGCCGATGAGAATGCGGCGCAGGATTTCCGGCGCGAAGCTCGGCACGCCACGAAAGACAATCTCCTCGCCCTCTGTCAGCGTGTCGCCGATGCGCAGCTGCCCGTGATTGGGCAGGCCGACGACGTCGCCGGCAAAGGCTTCATCTGCGATCGAGCGGTCGCGCGCGAAGAAGAATTGCGGCGCGTTGATCGGAATATTCTTGCCCGTGCGAATGAGCTTCGCCTTCATGCCGCGCGTGAGCTTTCCCGAACACACGCGCATGAAGGCGATGCGGTCGCGGTGATTGGGGTCCATATTCGCCTGGATCTTGAAGACGAAGCCGGTCATTTTCGGCTCCTTCGCCTCCACCAGACGCTTGTCGGATTCCTGCGCACGCGGGCTTGGCGCATATTCGGCCATCGCGTCAATGAGATCGCGCACGCCGAAATTGCGCAGCGCGCTGCCGAAGAACACGGGCGTCAAATGGCCTTCGCGGAAGGCCGCAAGATCGAAAGGCTTGCTGCCTTCCTGCGCGAGCATCGCCTCCTCCCGCCAGGCGTCGGCGCCGCCCGGCAGGAGCGTATCGAATAGCGGATCGTCAACGCCGCGCGTTTGCAAGACTTCGGCGTCCTTGTCGATCTGGCGCACGGTCTGGGTGGCGAAGCGATAGGTGCCGGCGAAGCTTTTGCCGGAACCGATGGGCCAGGTAATCGGCGTCGCGTCGAGCGCCAGCGTTTTTTCGATTTCGTCGATGAGATCGAAAGGGTCGCGCGCCTCGCGGTCGAGCTTGTTGATGAAGGTGACGATCGGAATGTCGCGCAGGCGGCAGACTTCGAAGAGCTTGCGGGTGCGCGCCTCGATGCCCTTGGCGGCGTCGATCACCATCACCGCGGCGTCGACGGCGGAGAGCGTGCGATAGGTGTCCTCCGAAAAGTCCTCGTGGCCCGGCGTATCCAAGAGATTGAAGACGCAGTCGCCATATTCGAAGGTCATCACCGAAGTGACCACCGAGATGCCGCGCTCGCGCTCGATGCTCATCCAGTCGGAGCGCGTCTGCTGGGCGTTGCGCTTGGCTTTCACCGCGCCCGCAAGCTGGATCGCGCCGCCGAACAGCAGCAGCTTTTCGGTCAGCGTGGTCTTGCCGGCGTCGGGATGCGAGATGATCGCGAAAGTGCGGCGGCGGGAAACGGGGTCGTTGACGCGGGTCAAGAATTACCTTTCTACTGTCACAAAACGGTGCGCTTCTGGCGTCAGAACATCTACCGGGACGCCAAAGTGTCGGCAATCCCGAACTTTTTTTAAGATTTTTTTCGAAGGAATAATGGAATGCAGCGCGACAAATTTTCTGTCTGCACCTTCAATCTGTTCAATCTCAACAAACCCGGCCTGCCGGTCTACACCGACAAGGATGGTTGGACGCAGCCCGAATACGCCGGCAAGATCAACTGGGTCAAATTCAACATAGAAGTGCTCCGCCCGGACGTCTTTGGCTTTCAGGAGTTGTGGCACGCCGACGCGCTTAAGGAGGCGCTCGATCAATCCAATATGAAAGACGACTATGATGTCGTCGCGCCGGAGGACGCCACCGGCAAGCACATCGTTTCCGCGGCGCTTGTGCAGAAGGGCCTGCTTGTCGGCCAACCGGAATGGATTATTGAATTCCCCGAGAACTTCATCCTCAAGAGCACGGGCGATGATCCTCAAACTCCTCTGCTCAGCGTCAACATAAAGAGCTTCTCCCGGCCAGTCTTACACTTTCAGGCGAAGCCGCGCGACGACGCGCCCGCCATCCATTTCTATGTCTGTCACTTCAAGTCGAAAGCGCCCACGCAAGTCTTTCGTGAGGACTGGTTCAAAGAGGACGAGGCCCGCTATAAGCCGCACGCAGCCGCTGTCGGCGCAGCAATTTCGACGATCCGTCGCACAGCGGAAGCAGCCGCGCTGCGTTTCATCCTCACTGACAGAATGAAGGGCACGCGCGCGCCCGTCATCGTGCTCGGCGACATCAACGATGGCCAGCACAGCAATACAGTCAATATTCTGACCGAACAGCCACGCTTCCTCGTCGGCGACTCCCGAGGCGGTCGCGACACGGCGCTATATACTGCACAATCACTGCAGGAATACCGCAATACGCGCGACGTCTACTATACGCACATTCACCAGGACATTATGGAGTCGCTTGATCACATCCTGGTGAGCGAAGAATTTTATGATTACAGCCGCAAACGTTTGTGGATATTCGACGGGCTGACAATCAACAACGACCATCTCAATTTTGAAGATCACAAAGAGCGCGGCACGAACGATCATGGCATCGTCCGCGCAACCTTCAAATACAAGCCCTATAAACAACCGCAGAATTAGGCCGGCGATTGCAGCTCCGCTAGCGCCCCAACCTGTTACCCGAAATCCCCGGCAAGCGCCGCCCGCGTCGCTTCCGATAGCACCGCCATATGGCTGTAGCTGGGATGCGACAGGCCCAGGATCACGCGCGCGTTCGGCTCTTTGAACGCGGCGATCTGCGCGTCGGCGAAGGGAAAATGCACGAATTGAACGCTGCTCGCCTTGCCCTCTTCGGAGGTGCGCTCCTGGTCTTCTTCCGCCTTGCCGGCGACGCGTACGCCGCCGACGTCAATGAACGCCGTTTGTTCGATGCCGCCGAGCTGCGCCAGCACCCGCGCGCGGCGCAGCGCATCGTCGATCTCGATCATGAAGGTCGCAACGAGTTCCTTGCCCTGCGGAATGAGCGGATTATAGGCGGCGAGCTCGTCGGCGAGCTGCGCCTCGCCGCCTCGCTCAATATGCAGCATTTCCTGCACTTGCAGCCACATCGTGTCGAAATTCTCGAAGTAGAAGGTGACGTAAGGCCCCACCTCGACGCGGCGGTGCCGCTTGAGCGCCGTGATGCGCGCGCGATGCTCCGCGCGGCTCTTGGCGTAATCCGCCCAGGGCAGGATGTCGGCGGGGGTCAGTTGGTGACGATCTGTCATTATGTCGATGCTCCGCAATCCCTCGCCCTCATGCTGAGGAGCCCGTGAAACGGGCGTCTCGAAGCACGAGGGCGAGGAGGCGTTTTCGCGAATGTTTTTCCTCGTCCTTCGAGACGGCCGCAAGCGGCCTCCTCAGGATGAGGAAAAACCCCTAACCCAGCTACGGGCTCTCCAGCGCATAGGCCCTCGCCATCAACACGATCGGATGTCCGACGCGCTTTGGTCGCGGCGCTTCGGCGCCCAGCGTCTCGATCTCCTGCTCGATGTGCAGGCCGGCGAGCGGGCATTCCGAAACGATATGCGCCTTGCCCGCGCTTTGCATCTGCCGCGCCGCGGGCTTGCCGACCTTCATCGCGGTTTCGAAATTGCCCTTCTTGTAGCCCCAGGCGCCGCCATGGCCCGAACAACGCTCCACCACCGTCACGTCGGCTTGCGGAATGAGCGCCAGCAGCTCCGCGCCCTTCTGGCCGATGTTTTGGGCGCGCGAATGACAGGAAACGTGGAAGGCGACGCCCCCATCGATCGGCGACATGCCCTCGGCCAGCCCCTCCTTGCGGGCGATGTCGACGACATATTCCGAAAGATCGAACGTCGCCTTGGAGAGGCGCTTGACGCTCTCGTCCTCCGGTAGGATGAGCGGCCATTCGAATTTCAGCATCAGCGCGCAGGATGGAACTGGCGCGACGATGTCGTAGCCCTCGTCGATATAGGGCGCGAAAGCGGCGGCGACCTTTTGCGCCGCCTCGGCAACTTCGTCGATCAGCCCCTGCTCCAGCTTCGGCATGCCGCAGCAGGCGGGATTTACGACTTTCGTCTCGACGCCGTTCTTCGCCAGCACGGCGAGCGCAGCGAGGCCAATGGAGGTGTCGTTATAGTCGCCGTAGCAGGTGGCGTAGAGGACAGCCTTGCGTCCTTTGGCGGGGCCGGCTTCGTCACGCGCCGGCGGCGATGCGGCAGCCCGCGCCTCAAGCGTCTCGCTGGCGTATTTTGGCAATTCGGCGTTGCGGTCGAGCCCCGCAACTCTTTCCTCGAGGCCGCGCATCATCTTGTTGTCGCGGCGCGTCGCCCAATTGACAGCGCCTGAGATCAGCGTCGCCCACTTGCCGTTGCGATCCGTGTCGGCGAGCGCGCGATCGGCGGCGGGCACGCCCTTCTCCTTCGCCTCGACGGCGCGGTAGCGCAGGATCAAATGCGGAAAGTCGATGTTGAATTCATGCGGCGGCACATAGGGGCACTTCGTCATGAAGCACATGTCGCAGAGCGTGCAGGCGTCCACGACCTTGGTGAAATCCGCGCTGGCGACGGTGTCGAGTTCGCCGCTCTTCGATTCATCGATAAGATCGAAGAGCCGCGGGAAAGAGTCGCACAGATTGAAACAGCGCCGGCACGTATGACAAATGTCGAAGACGCGCCGCATCTCGGCGTCGAGCTTCGCGTCGTCATAAAAATCGGCGCTCCGCCAATCCAGCGGGTGCCGGATCGGAGCCTCGAGACTGCCTTCTCTCATCTTTGCTGTTCCAAAACGCAACGGCCGCCGTGGCCGGGAAAGCCGTCAAGGACGGCGTCGCTTCGCTCGCCTCTGTCCCGGCCATGACGCCGGGATGTGCTAAGCGGCCGCCGCATGCCAGAGCGCTGCAGCCCGGCCGATGGCGAGCGATAGGCCGTCAGCCTTTCGCGGCCCCTTTGCGTGGATGGCCGGGACGAGCCCGGCCATGACGCGAAGCGAACTCCTTCTCGGGACGCGACGTCCCGAGGTTACTTCAGCTCGTCCAGCGCGCGCTGAAAGCGGCCGGCGTGCGAACGTTCGGCCTTGGCGAGCGTCTCGAACCAGTCGGCGACCTCTTCAAAACCCTCTTCGCGGGCCGAGCGCGCCATGCCGGGATACATGTCCGTATATTCATGGGTCTCGCCGGCGACCGCGGCCTTGAGGTTGTCGGCCGTCTTGCCGATCGGCAGGCCGGTCGCGGGGTCGCCGACGGACTCAAGAAACTCCAGATGGCCGTGCGCGTGACCGGTCTCGCCTTCGGCGGTGGAGCGGAACACGGTGGCAACGTCATTGTAGCCCTCGACGTCGGCCTTCTGAGCGAAATAGAGATAGCGGCGATTCGCCTGCGATTCGCCGGCGAAGGCGGCCTTCAAATTTTCTTCGGTCTTGCTGCCCTTGAGCGTAGCCATTTCTTGCCTCCGTTATTTCGAGTCGGCGCGGCCGTTGGGCCCGCGACGCACGAATTAGAATAATTCAAAACTGGCGTCTGTCCAATCAAATTCCCGCGCCTCGACGCGAGGATTCGTCGCAGGCGCACGAGGCTTACTTGAAGGCGACGACCATCGAGTCCGGTCCCGTCAGATGCTCGACGCGCGTGCTGGAGAAGCCCGCCTCCTTCATCCAGCCTTGGCAGTCGGCGCCGGTGAAATCGAAGCCGCCGTCGGTTTCGATCAGCATATTGAGGCTCATCAGCAGGCCGAAGGCGTTCTCGCGGCGATCGTCGTCGATCATCGCCTCATAGACGATGAGCGCCCCGCCTTCGGGAAGCGCGTCATAGGCCTTCTTCAGCAGCATCCGTTTTTGTTCGAGGTCCCAGTCGTGGAGAATGTGGCCCATGACGATCACGTCGGCCTTCGGCAATCCGTCCTTGAAGAAATCGCCGGGGTAGAAGCGCAGCCTTTCGGCGAGCCCATTGGCGGCGACATAGTCTTCGAAGATCGGTCGGACTGGCGGCAGATCGAAGCCGCCGCCCGAAAGATGCGGATGCGCACGCGCCACGGTGACCGGGACCATGCCCTGGGCGGTTCCGACATCCACGAATGTCTTGTGGTCCCGCCACGGGAATTTGTCGGCGATCGCCTGCGCCGCCCCAGCGCTCACGCCGCTCATCGCCGACAAAAAGCCGCGCAGATGGTTCGGATCGGCATAAAGCGCCGTGAAGATATCGTTCGGGTCCTCATTCTCGCTTTGTCGTTTTCCGGTCTTCAACGCATCGGATAGCCGCCCCCAGCTCGAATACAAACGCGCATTGGCCATCTCCAGCAGTCCGCCGACATAGCTCGGCCGGCCGCGCACAAGGAACAATTCCGTCTCGGGCGTGTTGGCGTAGCCGTTCGTATCGCGCGCCAAAACTTGCATCGCCACCAGCGCGTCGAAAAAATCGCGCGCCGAGCGTTCATGCAAACCAAGTTTCGCCGTTAGCGTCGCAAGGTCGGCCGGGCCTTCGGCGAGCGCGTCGAAAACGCCGAGCTCCACCGCGGAGAGCAGCGCCTTGGCGTTCCAGAAGGACAGCCCCAGCGCGAGAAGTTTTTCGGGAGAAGGTTTGGCGGTCATAATGCTTCCCTTAAGCGCGACTCAATACGGCCAGAAACGTCGAGCCTTTAATCACATGGCGGACCGATACGATAGCTTTCCGAATCTCGCGGCCAATGAAACCGAGGGCGTCCATTACCGCGTCTGCGCCGTGGAGCGCGACTCGCCCTTCGCGATCGTCGCGCCGCACGGCGGGCGGATCGAGCGCGGAACCTCGGAAATCGCGGCGGCGATCGCGGGGGACCGCTTCTCGCTCTATTGCTTCGAAGGGCTCATGCCGCGCGAACGCGGGAAAAGCCTCCATATCGCCTCGACGCGCTTCGACGAGCCGCGGGCGCTGCGTCTCGTCGCCGCGTCCGAAATCGCGATCGGCGTACACGGCCGGAAAGATGGGGTGGATGGGGCGTCAATCTGGGTCGGCGGCCTTCATGAGAGTCTGCGCGACGCCATTTGCGACGCGCTCCTAAGCGCCGGCTTCAAGGCGAAGGCGGTCGGTGAAGGCCATCGCCTCGCGGGACGCGATCCGGCCAATATCTGCAACAAGGGCCGCCGCGGCGCCGGCGTTCAGCTCGAATTGCCGAAGACGCTGAGGATCCAATTTGCAAACGACAGGTCATTTCAGAACGCATTTGCAGTTGAGGTGCGAGCCACGGTGAGCGATAATGCGTTAGCCCTTGTGCCAACGATCGTTGAGTAGCAAAGCAGTCAAAAAAACTCTTGCGTCGGAAGAAGCTCTTTGCGTCCTCCACGCGAAAACCGCCGCTTCGGCCTTTTGCACATGGCTCAGGGCTTCAGCCCTTGTCAAATCCATGGATAGATCATAGTCGGCGCGATGTCTCGCTTCCTGCAAATCCACGAATGCGCCGGCAACGGCTATGAGTTCGGGGGATAAGCGCGCCGACAGCAAAGTCTTAAGGTTGTCAGGAGGCGCGTGATTCTTCGTTCGCGCAAAGTCCCGGCAAACTTTCTTCATCTCGGTATGTGCGAAAGCTCGCCGAATCTTTTCTCTCAAACCCACAGGATTGGCTGCCACAAGCTGACGCGCCGCGTCCTCGGCGAGCAGATGGAAGATTGCGTAATAGGCGGCGGAAACGGCGCGCCTCAAGCTCGCTTGTTTTGGCCGGCGCGGCTCGTTGATCGCCAATGTCCTGGCTTGAGCAAGCAAATCATTTGAGAGGGACATTCTTATCCACTTTAACTCCTGTGGGAACATAGTCATGGATACGAATATATGGCCAATGCTTGACGCCATTGTCGAGCAGCCAATCCCTAATCGATATCGAGTAGTCCGTCAGCCTCTTGATGCGGTCGGGGGACGGGTTGACGTCGGGTTGAGTGCTCAGCCAAATCCAGATACTTGGCTCGCCGTCGGCGTCTTCGCCGGCTTCGTAGCTCACGCCAAGCACGTCGGCGGGCTTGCCCACCTCCTTCAGCGCCTTCTCGACCAGCGCTTCATCGCCTTCCAGAAGCGTTCCCGCCAAATTGCCCATGCGATTACTATATGCTCATAAGTTAATCTGCCAAGCGCCCCAATTCACTTCTGTTCCTTCTTCCCGGCGTAAGGATTGTCCCCCGCCTTTTTCGAAATCCTAATCGGCACGCCCGGCAGGTCGAAGGTCTTGCGCAGCCCGTTGATGAGGAAGCGCTCGTAACTCATCGGTAATTCATCGAGCTGATTGCCGAAGATCACGAAATGCGGCGGCCGCGACTTCGCCTGCGTGATGTAGCGGATTTTGATGCGCCGTCCCGAAACCGCCGGCGGCGGCGTCTCCTCGATCTGGGTCAGCAGCCATCGATTGAGCCGACCGGTGCCGATACGCTTGTTCCAGGTTTCATGAACCGCGACGATCGCCTGCATCAGCTTGTCGAGCCCCTGCGCCGTCGCGCCGGAAACCGGGACGACAGGGCAACCGCGCAACTGCGGCAACAGGCGCTCGGCGTCTTCGCGCAATTTGGCGAGCAACGCGCCGCGATCCTCGACCAAGTCCCATTTGCCGAGCGCGATGACCACAGCGCGCCCTTCGCGGGCGGCGAGGTCGGCGATGGAAAGATCCTGTTTCTCGAAGGGTATCGTCGAGTCGACGAGCAACACGACGACTTCCGAAAATCGCACCGCGCGAAGCGCGTCGGCCGCCGAAAGTTTTTCCAGCTTGTCGACGACGCGGGCGCGCTTGCGCAGACCAGCCGTGTCAAAGAGCTTCATCTTCCGGTCGCGCCATTGGAAATCGACCGAGATCGAATCGCGGGTGATTCCCGCTTCAGGTCCCGTCAGCAGGCGGTCCTCGCCGAGAATACGGTTGATCAGCGTCGATTTGCCGGCGTTGGGCCGGCCGACGACGGCGATGCGCAGCGGCTTGGTCACGTCGAGGTCGCTGCCGTCCTCCTCGTCGCTTCTGAGATTTTCGGCGATGACGAGATCTTCTTCGACGGGTTCGGCGGTCGCTTCGGGGAGAGCCTCCCGCAGCGCGTCATAAAGCTCGCTCATGCCCTCGCCATGTTCGGCGGATAGCGGCACCGGATCGCCGAGGCCAAGCGAAAAGGCGTCGTAGACGCCAGGCCCGCCGGCCTTTCCTTCCGCCTTATTGGCGATCAGGATAACCGGCTTGTCGGCGCGACGGACGAGATCGGCGAAATATTTGTCGTCCGGCGTGACGCCGGCGCGGGCGTCCATGAGAAAGAGAATGGCGTCGGCGGCCAGGATCGCGCTCTCCGTTTGCGCGCGCATCCGCCCTTCCAGCGTCGCGGTCGCGCCTTCCTCGAGCCCGGCGGTGTCGATGATGGTGAAGCGCAGATCGGCGAGCTTGGCCTCGCCCTCGCGCCGATCGCGGGTGACGCCGGGACGATCGTCGACCAGCGCCAGCTTCTTGCCGGTCAGCCGGTTGAATAGCGTCGATTTGCCGACGTTCGGCCTGCCAATGATCGCGAGCGAAAAGGACATGACTGGACTCTCGCCGCGCGACCGCGCTCGCTGCGCTACTTCGACGGCTTCACCTCAAATGGCGCGTCGCCGGTCGAAGCGGCGCCGTCTTCCTGTTCCGGCTCGATCACCGGCGTGACGGTGACATTGCCGCTGGTCGCGGCGCCCGCCGCAGCGGGCGACGCCGCCGGCTTCGGTCCGCGTTTGGCGTGAAGCAGTCCCGTGTACGCCGCGGCGCGCTGACGCACGGATTGCGGGGCGTCGCGATCGCTGAGCAGAATGTTGAAGACTCTTTCCGCTTCGTCGAAGTCATTGTTAGCTAGCGCGTCGAGGCCGTTCCATTCCTGCGCCGAGAAGCGGAAAGCGCCCTTGGACGTCATCATCGGCCCAAGCGCCCGCTCCATCTTCTCGCGGTCGCCGCCCTCGAGAATTATCAGCGCGGCCCGAAGCAGAGCGACTTCCTGGTTGAGCTTGTCGACGTCCTTGTCCTCGGCGATCGCGTTCAACTCCGCGAGCGCCTGCGCCTTGTCCGCGCGCAGTTCGGCGGCGCGAATGCGGGCGAGAGCCGCATAACCCTTTGGCCCGTCCTTGGCGAGCGCGTCGAAGGCGGCCGCCGCCTCCTGCGCCTTGCCGTCGTTGGCGAGCGCGACGGCGGCTTCGAAGCGAGCGTTCGCGGACTCCGCCGCCTTTTGGCGGTTGGTCTGGTAATAGCTCCATGCGCCGGTCGCCGCGACGATCAGCACGGCGAGGATAACGATCGGCGTGTGATACCGCCGCCAAAACTCCGCCGCCTTCTCGCGCCGGACGTCTTCATCGACCTCGTGGAAAATATCGGCCATTTGCTCCAGACCCTTGACTCCGCCCAAAAAACGGGCTGGCCGCAGCCGTTAGCACAGGCGGCGGGCAAATGCGAGCGACGCCGGTCGGACGTCAGGGCAATCGGGCGAAGGGCTTTTCCTTCCTGGAGACCTCAAGAGACGTCTCGAAGGCGCCTGATCGCCCTGGTCACTCCGCGTCCTTCTTAGCGGCGCTCACCCGCCACACCACGCCGCCGACATCGTCGGCGACGAGCAGCCCGCCGCGCTTGTCGATGATGACGCCGACCGGCCTGCCCTGCGCCTCGCCGCTCTCGTTCAGAAAGCCGGTCAGCACCTCCTTGGGCCCGCCGACCGGCGCGCCCTTATGGAACTCCACGAAGATGACGCGGTAGCCGACGCGCGGGCTGCGATTCCACGAGCCATGCTGGCCGATGATGGCGCCGTTCTGAAACGGTCCGAGGTCGGCGTCGCCGACGAATGTCAATCCAAGCGAGCCCGTATGGGAGCCGAGCCCATAATCCGGTCGGATCGCCTGCATGACGAGTTCCGGATTCTGCGGCTGGACGCGCTCGTCGACGTGTTGTCCGTAGTAGCTGTAGGGCCAACCATAAAACGCGCCCTCGCGCACGCTCGTCATGTAATCGGGCACGAGATTGTCGCCCAGCTCGTCGCGTTCGTTCACGGCGACCCAAAGGTCGCCTGTCGCCGGATTCCAATCCATCCCGACCGGGTTGCGCAGTCCAGAGGCGAACACCCGCGTCTCGCCGGTCTCCGGATTGATCTCCAACACGGCGGCGCGGTTGTGCTCCTCGTCCATGCCATTTTCGGCGACGTTGGAGTTGGACCCGACGCCTACGTAAAGGCGCGACCCCATGGGGTCCGCGACAAGACTCTTCGTCCAGTGAAGATTACGGCCCGACGGCAGATCGACGACTTTCTCCGGCGGCGCTTCGATGCGCGTGTCGCCCTCCTTATAAGGAAAGCGCACGAGCGAATCGGCGTTCGCGACATAAAGCTGATCGCCGATGAGCGCCATGCCGAACGGCGAATTTAGATTTTCGAGAAAGACTTCCTTCATCTCGGCGACGCCGTCGCCATCCGCGTCGCGCAGCAGCGTGATGCGGTTGGCGCTCGGCTTATTCGAACCCGCTTGCCGCATAAAAAGGTTCATGAAGAACCCACGTACGCCGCCCCCTCCTGCGTCTTCCGATGGGGCCGGCGCATCGGTTTCGGCGACGAGAATGTCGCCATTCGGCAATTGGTACAACCAGCGCGGATGGTCGAGCCCCGCCGCGAAGGCGACCACGCCGAGACCCTCGGCCGCAGTGGGCTTTGCAGCGCTGGGCCAGCCCACCGCCCGCGCGATATTCACGTAAGGAAAAGCGCCGGTGGGGTGCGGCTCCGGCAGCGTCGGATTGGGACCATAGCCGGCGCTTTCCGGCAGTTCTGGGCCGCGATCGCAAGCGGAGAGCGCAAGTGCGGCCAGTGCGAAAACAATTCTCCGGAAAACATTCGCCGCCATCTAAGCTTTCTCCTTGAACGATTCCCCGCGTGCAGCTTCTTCCAGTCGCTAGCCGGCGATTATGAACAACATTTTGTCGCTGACGCGGCTAAAATGGCGCAGCCTGGGCAGTTCTCAAGCCCTCGCCTCCTATTTGGGTGAATGCATGTGACGTCAAGGACGCGACGCATATATGTCGGCGTCGGCGGATGGAGTTACGCGCCCTGGCGCGAAACCTTCTACCCCGCCGGACTGCCGCAAAAACGCGAACTCGATTTCGCGAGCCGCAAGCTTACTTCGATCGAAATCAACGGCGCTTATTACCGCACGCAGAGCGCCGCGAGCTTCGCCAAATGGCGCGACGAAACGCCCGACGATTTTATTTTCAGCGTCAAGGCGCCGCGCTTCGCGGTGATGCGGAAAACGCCACAGGACGCGAGCGAGTCGATCGAACGGTTTTTCGCGAGCGGCGTGATGGAGCTTAAGAGCAAGCTCGGCCCCATCTTGTGGCAGTTCATGCCCACGAAAAAATTCGACGCGGCGTTTTTCGACGCGTTTCTTTCGCTGCTGCCGAAGACAATCGGCGCGCGCGGTCTGATGCACGCCATTGAGGCGCGTCATGAGAGCTTCAAGACCGCTGAATTCGTCAGCCTCGCGCGACGGCACGGCGTCGCCATCGTCATCGCGGGAGACTCGAAATATCCGCTCATCGCCGATCTGACGGCGCCCTTCGTCTACGCGCGCATTATGGGAACGCATGAAGCGGAGCCGCAGGGCTATGACGCCGCCGCCCTCGATGGATGGGCGAAGCGCGCGCGGCTTTGGGCGGAAGGAGGCGCGCCCGACGACCTTCCCTCATTGACGCAGGCGCAGCCGAACAGGACGCCGCGGGACGTCTTTCTCTATGTCATCAGCGGCGCGAAGGAGCGCAATCCGGCCGCGGCCATGGCGCTGATTGAGCGACTCTCGCGCTAAAGGTAGATATCCGCCCATATCGCGGCAAAGCGCGCACGATACACTTGACCGCGCCTGCGCTACGCTGGCGCCGAACTCGACTTTTCGTTTCTACCCGCGGCTTCGGCGTTATGCCCTTGCTTGAGCGCGATCTTCGTCGCGAAGGCGGCGCCGAAAAGCCCCAAGGCGCCCAACGCCGCCGTGGCCTGAAGTCCAGCGCAGAACGCGTCGCGCGCGGCCGAGAGCGTCCGCTCCGCCTGCTCGGCAGGCAATAATTTGACGGCCTCGGCCGCGCCGCCAAGCGTCGCGCCGGCCGCCCGAGCCACGTCCCCGGGAAGCCCGGCGACGACGCCGGCCATTTTGGCGCGGTAGATCAGCGTTACGAGACTGCCGAGCACGCCGATGCCGAGCGCGCCGCCAAGTTCATTCGCCGTCTCCGAAAGCGCCGAGGCCGCGCCGGCGCGCTCGGGCGGCGCCGATGTGACGATGATCTCCGTCGTCAGCGCGATCACCGGCGTGAAGCCGACGAGCAGCAGCGAAGACAAAATCACGCCGTAGAATCCGTCGGCCAGCGCGAGGCCGACAAATCCCGCCGCAGCGACGATGAGTCCGCCGGCGAGCAGATTGACGGGCTTGATCCTGCGAACGAGCGCAGGCGTCGCGAAGGAGCCGATCGTAAAAATGATCGCCGAAGGCGTCGACCACAGCCCCGCCTCGAGCGGCGTCAATCCAGCGACGAGCTGATAATATTGCGCGAGGAGGATGAACGACCCGAACATGAAGAAGACGCCGAGCATATTGATGGACAGCGCCATGTTCAGCGAACGCGAGCGAAATAGCGCGAGATCGATCAACGGATCTTCGAGTCGCGCCTGTCGGCGCACGAACAGGATCGCGATGGCCACGCCCGCCGCCATCGCCCCGATGGAGTCGGGGCCAAATCCCGCCTCGGCGGCGCGCTTCAATCCGTAAATGAACGACAAGACGGCCGCGAGCGACAGCAGCGCGCTGGCGAGATCGAGCCGGCCAGCCTTCGGATCGCGATATTCCGGCAAGAGCATCGGCCCGAGAACCAGCAAAAGGATCATCACCGGCACGCCAGCGATAAAGACCGAACTCCAGCCGAAATTCTGTATCAGCGCGCCGCCGACGAGCGGCCCGATGATGGCGCCCGCCGAGAAGGCGGAAATCCACATGCTGACCGCGAAGGTGCACTCCCGCGGATCGCGGAACATATTGGTGATAAGCGACAGCGTCGAAGGCGCCAGCGTCGCCCCGGCGATGCCGAGCGCGGCGCGCGCGAGAATGAGAGTCTGCGCCGATCGCGAAAAAGCCGCGGCGATCGACACGGCGCCGAAGGCGACGGCGCCCAGCAGCAGCACCTTGCGCCGGCCCATCCGATCGCCGAGTCCCCCCATGATCATCAGGAAGCCGGCGACCATGAAGCCGTAGATGTCGATGATCCACAGCAGTTGCGACGCGCTCGGCCGCAGCTCCGCCGTCAGCGCCGGAATGGCGAGATTGAGGACCGTGAGGTCCATCGAATAGACCATGCACGGCAAGACGACGACGGCGAGGCCGATCCACTCCCGGCGCGTCGCCTTGAGCGATGGATCGGATGCGTCTGGCGCGGCGCTTTGCAGGGGATCGCTCCGTAGGCCGTCTTGGGCGTGAGCGCGCAGCGTTTATCGGTTTTGACGGGCGACATCAAGGAACCCAGTTATCCTTGGACGGCGTCAACCGCGGTCTCTCAAAAAATTTCGCGCAGGCATGATATAAGGGGCGCTGTTTTGAGGACGTCATGAGCCTATCCGACCTTGCCGCTGCGCCCTTAGTCGCGCTCAAGCCTTCGCTCGCCGGAATGACCCGCGCCGAGATCGCCGACGCCTTGCGCGGACTGGGCCTGCCCGAGCGCGAGATCCGCATGCGCGTGTCGCAGATCTGGCATTGGGTCTATTTCCGGGGCGCGCGCGACTTTGCCGAGATGCTGAATGTCTCCAAGGCGATGCGGGCGCAGCTCACGGACGCCTTCGCGCTGCGCCTGCCGGAGATCGTCGAGGAGCAGATTTCGCTCGACGGCACGCGCAAATGGCTGCTGCGGCTGCAGCCGGTCGACGCCTTCGACAAGGGCGCCGAAGTCGAATGCGTCTATATCCCCGAAAGCGACCGCGGCACGCTCTGCGTCTCCTCGCAGGTCGGCTGCACCCTGAACTGCAGCTTCTGTCATACCGGCACCCAGCGGCTCGTGCGCAATCTCACGACAGCCGAGATTGTGGGGCAGTTGCTCGTCGCAAGGCAGCGTCTGGGCGATTTTCCTGACCGCGAACGGCCCACGGACGGTCTCGTGCCGGCGGGCGAAGGCGTGCGCGCCGTGTCCAACATCGTCTTCATGGGGATGGGCGAGCCGCTCTACAACCTCGACAATGTCATGGCGGCGATCGAGGTCATGGCCGACGGCGACGGGCTGGCGCTGTCGAAGCGCCGCATCACTGTCTCGACCTCCGGCGTCGTGCCGCAGTTTGAGCGCTTGGGCTCAGAATGCGGCCCGGCGCTGGCGATTTCGCTGCACGCGGTGCGCGACGAACTGCGCAACGAGCTTGTGCCGCTCAACAAGAAATATCCAATCAAAGAGCTGCTGCAGGCCTGCCGCGACTATCCCGGGGCCTCGAACGCGAGACGCATCACCTTCGAATATGTGATGCTGAAAGGCGTGAATGATTCGCCCGCTGACGCCAAGGAGTTGGTCCGGCTCCTCAAAGGCCTGCCGGCCAAGATCAATCTGATCCCGTTCAATCCCTGGCCCGGCGCGCCTTACGAGTGCTCGGACTGGACGACGATCGAGCGCTTCTCCGACATCGTCTTCAACGCCGGATACGCCAGCCCGGTGCGCACACCGCGCGGCCGCGACATTCTCGCCGCCTGCGGACAGCTGAAGAGCGAGACGGAACAGCTAAGGGCAAGCGCCAGGATGGCGATGGGGTGACCTCTTAACGCTCCCAGGGCGGCACCGCTCCAGACGCAAATTGTTGGACCGCTTTGATTGGATCGAAATTGTCCCAAAACTCGGCTCGCTTCCGATACCGTTCGATCAGCCCATCGTAGGTCATTATCGTCAGGCCTTTGTCCTTTGTTGCCTGCCGTCGCAGGCGATTAAACTCATCGTTGACATTGGCTCGTCTTCCGACGACCAGCCAAGTCCATATGCCTGCTATATCCCCTAGACCGAGCCCATTCGGCCGTGGCCGTATGGCGTGATCACGATTGTCCTCCACCCACAGCTGCCAGTCTCGCAACTGCTGAAGGCCGTCTCGCACTCGTTCGGCAAACTGGCCTTTGGTGGTAACGAGCTTTGCGTTGGCTGGCTCAAGCTCTACGAAGGTCCAAAAGGTTCCTCCTGAAGTCATCTCCGGCAGCAAGAAGTCGGAAACGTACTGGCCCCCAAAGCGAAACTTGGGAATTACATAGTGGCAATGCGGAAGCTGTTCAGAAAGGAAGAAAGGATTTGAGGCAAGAAACTGTTGAATAGCTTCTTCCTCGCCGGGACGCTTTTCAAGCAATTCGACAAACGCGTCACAAATCGCCGTCGCCCCACCAACCGGTCTCGAAACTCCATACTTCTCGAGCCAGGACCAGGTATTTGTCATGAGGCATCACCTTCTGCACACATCTTAAATCAGTTCGTTGCCTGTGCTCGTGGAGCCCAAAGCGCGCCAGCCGTTGCTAGACCGGCAAGCCCCGCCGAAATGGCCACATTCCAGTTCGCCAGCGTCAGGCCGAAAATCCATAGATTCGGCTCGTCGCAGCGCACGACCTTCACCGTCTGCAGCTGCTTCATGAATTCATTGACCGACGACGCCGTCGACAGCGGCCCCGAGCAGTCGGACGGCCCGGCGAAAATCTTCCACTCGACGCCCGAATGATAGATCGACAGCACGGCGTTGCCGGCGAAGAGCAGCGCCATCAGCAGGAAGGCCGCGCGCGCCATTTGGCCCCTGCCCGTCTGTGCGGCGAAGGCGGCAAGCGGCGCGAGCGCGAAGGCCGCATAATAGGGAATGCGCTCCTTGTAGCAGAGTTCGCAGGGGAGATAGCCAAACGACTCATACGCCCAGGCGCCGCCGATCGCGGCCACCGCGGCGGCAAGGATCAGCAGCGCGACATGGCGGGGCGCGCGAAGGTCGCTCAACTCAAAATGCGCCATGCGCGACCGGCCTTCAGGACGTGACATATTGCGCTTGGCCCTGGGCCAGGAAGCAGAACAGATCGTAAGTCATCCAGACATAGCCGCCGCTGCCGTTCCACGTGACGCCCCAGTCCGGTCCGAAACTGTTCTGGATCAGCATGGCCTCCCGCGAATCGTCATAGCCGATAATCAGCATGCAGTGGCCGACGAGCCCGCCGTCGGGATTGTTGATCTTGTCGAACGGTCCGGCCATTGGACTGGGCGAGCCCTCATAGGCGACGAAGCCGGAATTAAGCGCCGTGCCATAGGAGAGCGCTCCACCGTTGGCGATTACCGCCTTGACCGAGTCAAGATCGGAAGTTTCGACCATAGCCCAGCCGGGAATCTGAAAACTCGCGTCGATTGTCGCATTGGGATCGTAGCTCGACCAAAGCGTCGAACAATTCGCCGTGTAGGGCGCCGTCGACATGTTCGGCGTTCCAGACGATTGCAGCAAATCGAGATAGGAGCCAAGCCGCGAACCCTGGCATTGGCTGGCGCCATATTCCTTCATGACCTGTATGTAGATATGCGCGGGGCTCGCCTGCAAAGCCGGGCTGCTCGGCGACGATTGCGCTTTCTGTGCGGCAGTGAAGGTCGCCAGTCCATAGGTCGACGCCCAGGCGGCGCAGCTGCCGGGGCTGCCGACGTGCCTGGACGTCCCCTGGGCCTGCGGCGGCGGCAAATATTGAGGATTAACGGTCGCCGCAGAAGGCGGCGCGCCGACGTGGACCGGCCTGATCGAACGCCCGGTTTCGGTGATCGTGGGATTATAGCCCAGGTTCAAAAATTCCTGTCGCGCCGACATTGAATCCTCCGACGTCAATAAATGCAGCGCAACGAACGCGCCGCGAATTTACTTATAGCTTATGTGGATAGTCGCATAGAGAGGCATTCGCCTTAGCGAAGCTATCCCGGCCGTCCGCTCAAAACATTTTCGCCGCGAGAGCGAAGCCCGCGACGACGATCACCGCCAACGACGCCATGAACAGGCCGAAGTGGCTCTCGAGCTTCGAGCGGATGGGATCGCCGAAGCGATTGATCGCCGCCGCCAGCACGAAGAACCGCGCGCCCCGCGTCACCATCGACAGCACGATGAATAGCGGAAAATTATAGGCGAGAAGCCCCGAGACGATGGTGACGAGCTTATAGGGAATCGGCGTGAAGCCCTTGACCAGAATGAAGATCGCGCCCCATTGGGCGTAGAAGGCCCGCAGCGCCTCCATCTTCTCGCCGTAGCCGTACAGATTGATCAGCCACTGGCCGATCGTGTCGTAGAACAGCGCGCCGAAGGCGTAGCCGAGCGCGCCGCCCGCGACCGAGGCGATCGTGCAGATGCCCGCGAAATACCAGGCCTTTTTGGGCTCGGCGAGCGTCATCGGCACCAGGATCACATCCGGCGGCACCGGGAAAAAGGAGCTCTCCGCAAAGGCGATCACGCCGAGCGCCAAAGGCGCATGCCGGCTCGCGGCGAGCGACATGGTCCAGTCGTAGAGCTTTTTCATCTTGTTCCGGGGTTGGCGCGGCGCGCTTCGCCGATAGCACGTATGCCTTGAAGAAAGAAGTTCGGCGGGTTGACGGGCGCCGCGGCGGGGCTAATATCCGCGCCGCTTCGCCGGCTCGCCGCCGGCCGGGCCCCTGTGGCGGAATTGGTAGACGCGCTCGACTCAAAATCGAGTTCCGCAAGGAGTGCTGGTTCGACTCCGGCCAGGGGCACCACCTATTTAGGTTCACGCGCATGGACGTTTCTCGCAAGGCGGCGCGGGTCACCCTAGGCGGGCGCTCCAGGAAACCTGACAAAAAAGCACAATTTTGCGGTTGTTCTTGAGCCAGATGAGCGCGGAACTGAACGCAAGCGACGCGCGTTATAGGAGCGATCGCTTCAGCAAACGTGAACGTAAGCTTTCCGCTCGGCGAAGCGACAATCTTCCTGCTCAAATCTCTACAGATTGGTTGAAGGATTGTGCGCATGTACATGACGCCGATCGACTTTATCGACCTCGGGCTGCGCACGTTCATGCGCTACCCATTTTCCAGTCCCGAACAGCTCTCCCTCCGGCAAGGGGAAAGCGACTTTCGGTTGTTGGACGCAAGGGAGGGAGTCGTCGTGACGCTCGGCCCCGAGACGTCCTTTTTTGATCGGCCCAGCAGGTCCGTTTGCCGCTGGCCGGGAACCCGCACCATTCCGCGCCAAAGTCCGCATTCCGTGAAAAGCCGCTCTTGGATCGCGAACGAATTCGCGACATTTCTTTACGTGTTCTGCGGCGGCGGAGACGTGAAGCTCAATCGGATCGCCACTTCGGCGAAACAAAGGGAGATTTTGCTCACGGCTGGCGAAGGCAATGTCGTCGAGAAGATCGATCTGGCGAAGCTTGCGCGAGACAATTCGCCGCCGCTTCTGTTTCTCCAGCCCGCCTATCTTTGTTCATCCGCCAATGTCGTGATTCAATCCGTTCCCTGTGACGCATCGACCATAAGTTGGGCGCGCGCGCCTTATGTTTACAAGACCTGCGCTATCGAAGATTCGTCGACGCCCGCCGTTTTATGTCTTGCGGGGAAGACGCTGATCTGGCGCGAACGGATCGAACCCGGCGAGAGCCGGGACTACGCGCTCGGAAACGTCATTGCCACGACCGCCAATATCGTTTCCAAGCTGCGTCCAACCAGCCAGGCGCATCCTGAAGATTGCAAAGTCGCCGCATTCGCGCACGGCCCCTCCCCAGCCGACGGAACCGGGCTGGCGCCGACAAAGAGTCGCAGCGCTTCGTTCCACACGCGATTTGGCGAATTTGCCGCCGCCACGAAAATCCTCTTTGAATCGATACGCGCTCGCGAAGGATTCTTCGTGTGCGAATTGACCAATGAGTCCGGCGTCCCCGGGCACGTCTTTATCCAGCTCAACAAAAGCGATTTTTATGGCGGCTCAGGGCTAATTGGCTTCGCGATAAAGTTTCTGTCCAGCCTGTTCCGTCTGTCGCACTTATCGCTGGGCCATTGATCGACCGGCTCCAAGCCGATCAGCCAGGACAAGCATCGCGCCTGCGCCGACAGACTTTGCTGCGTCAAGGGTATTGTGGCGTTCACCGAAGCGCTGTTGCGTGCAGGCGGGCCGAGACCGTCGACCATACCGCCTCGGGGATTCACGAGCCAGCGGCTCCATCTTCCACAACACACAGGAGCAGAGGGGGTCGATCATTGCGTCGGCTCGAACGCCGAGGCTAAGATCTCGAAAGCTGTCCATCAGCGAGGATAGGCTTGTGAGGACGCCCTGCATCATCCCATTCATAATTGCCCTGCTGGAATCCTCCACACAAGCCTACGCTTTCTCGAGTTCACATGAAATTACGGCGCCGCCGCCGCCAGGAAGAATTCGGGATATAGAACGTCTCTTGGGCGACAAAATACCGCCAGATGCCGCGCCCCGAATGCTGAACATCGAACATATTGCGTATGTCGTGAGATTTGAGGGCACGCAATATTGTAACGAACGTTGCGCCTGTCTAACATATATATAATATCGAAGATTGGACCGCGGCCGTTCAACGCGACGGCGCTGTTCGCGAAGAACAGATTTGTCATGTACGCAGAGAGCTCCCAGGTGATAGACGCTGCTGGCGTTATGGTCTTTGAGGGCGACGACGGATCAGTGGAAGTCAATCTCAATGAGCGCTTTGTCTGTGTCGTAGCGGGCCGAACCAAATAGGAAAGCTTCCCCCAAGTTCGAACGTTGCGACGGCTTCCGCGATCGCCGCGGCCCCATATGTGAACGAACAAATTAGACTGTCGGGCCACCCCCCATCCAGAAGATCTCTTAACTGGGCATTCTCTTGCAATGAATAGTTTAGGATCAAAATCGCGCAGCGCGGCAGAAACGCAGGACCATGACGCGCTTTGGGCGGTTCGCGCAGATTCAAAGCTTTTATGTTTCAGTTACACCGTCATGTATTCTCTACTGTTTTTAACGCTTATGATAGCAAAGTGGCTCATATTGAGCGAATTCAGCGCACCGCCAATCGTCCTGTTTCTCTTGCTGTCAGCGTTCATAGTGTTGATTGTCTTTGTAGGCGTTCGCATGCACTCAGCGCGCATCGTCTATGTCGGCAGTGAAAGAGGAATTTGCACTTGTTTCGGACGTATGTTGGAGTCCGGCGTCTTTGTCGTGAATCACACGAGCGACAGCATCGAATATGATCAGATCACGCACACAAAAATTATCGAGGCGTTCGACCGGAGGATTTTAATATTTCATCAGGGTCCAAGCTTAGCGCCTTTTTCTCTCTCCAATTTTTTTAAGAAGCAGGCGCCAAGATTTGGCTCTGCCAAGCAGTATCACGGCCTCAGGCTTGCGTTCGACGGCGAGAACGTCTGGATTAAACGCCAGAATTCAGAAGCCAGGCGCGAAAGCGAAGCATTGGCGGTTTCCGCCTTCATCGTCCAGAGGACTGAAAGATTCACAATACTGAAGTTGATGTCAAACGGGATTTTCTGCGACGAGACGACGTTGAGGTTTGTGATCGCCCGAGTTTTGCATTCTGACGCATATAAGAATCGCGCCTATCGCGGTCGCCATTACCTCGCCATCGGCGGATAAGAAATCCGTCGGTTCAGCGTGCGCCCCAAAAGTTCGATTTAGGGCCGGATCCCGCGATCTGGAAATGACGCCTCTAACCTACCGCCCGTAGGCGCCGAGCGGACGCGGCGCGCCGGGCGCGTCTGGATATTTTGATGGCTCGAACGCGTCGCCGCGGCGCCTCTTGGGGCGCCGCAGTACCTCGCCGACTTTGACCGTAGCGGAGACGGTCGTCCGCCGCGGCGCGCTTTGTTCGACGGCGCCGCGCTCGGGGCGTTCCGATCGTTCGACGGTCGGCGCCGGCTTGGCGGCGACCTCGCGTTGGAGCCCCTCGACCTGACCGGACAGCGCGCCGATCGCTGAGTTTGTTTCCGTCTTCATTGCGTCGATGCGTCTGCCGAGACTCTCGACAGCGTCAACGGCGGGAGTGGCGGTCTGGATCGAAGACCTCATCGCCTCCATCGCGGTGCGAAGAACGCGAATGTCCTCTTCCATCTTCTGGGCGGTTCGAAGAGCGGCGGCGCGCTCCGCGTTTTCTTGCGTCGCCATCGTCCGGACGAGATCGGGCAAGGCGGAGAATCTCGGCCAGGCCGCCTCGGCGATCAGCCAGCCGGCGAGTGCGGCGGCGCCATAGAGCGACGCCGCCCATAAAAGCCGAGAACCTTGGACCAACGCGCTCTTGAACGCCGGAAGCAAAGTTCTTGAGGCCTTCGTCTCGCGATCATCGGAGAGATTCGCGGTGATCGTCGCGTCGGAAGACCCTATTTTCAGCTCCGGAACATCAGCCGCATGAGCCGGGGCTGGGCTGAGGTCGAGGGCGGCTAATCCCGTTTGTTCGGTCATGGCGCGCTTCAAATGAGATGCAAGATTTTCAAGCCTCACCCCGATTGCTTGAGAATGGATTAATGGTCCACGCGACGTGCGCGCCGCCACGCCAAGATTTCAAACACCATGATTCAGGAAAAAAAGAGTTGATCCGGAAGAGAGCCGTTCGTTTTTCGGGGAAAGGCCCCCGTATTGAGGCGCCCGGCCGCTTGCGACTCTGAAAGACGATTGTCCTCAATCGGTTTCCGGCTCGAAGCTGGCGTCAGAAGATTAAGGCGATTTTGAAAGCGCCGAGCCACGGCGCCTTTCCGGCGCCCGCGCAAGCTCGCTCTCTGAAGCATCGTTTACAATTTCATAACAGGATGCTGCTCCCCTCGTTCCCCATTCGACATTCGTCGCGAAAGCGGGGAGCGAACTTATGGACCAGGCAAGCTCCCCCAACGAGACTTCGGCCGAAAAGATTGCATCCGCGGAAAAGGAAAATGCCCCGCAAGCCGGCGCCAGGGCCGACGCCGAAGTCAAAATCTTCGCCCGCGAGCCTGCGATGCTGATCTCGGACGGCGACGCCTCAGACGCCGGGAGAAAGATCGAGATCAGGATCAATCTCGGATTCGACGACGGGACGCTGCAAAACTTTCTATCGTCCCTCAAAAACGACAAACGATCGCAGCCCCAACCTTCAGAATACATCAGCCTGACAGCCCCCTTTAAGGATGAGGCTCTCGCTTCTAAGCGGAAGCTGACGGACGACGATCGCAGCCGACGCGTTTCCCCAATCGCATTGCTTGTGCTCTTCGTCTTGGGATTTGCATTGAAAGTGCACTTTCCTGACGCCCGTCTTCCAGCTTTCCCGGATCACGCCGTATCGTCGATCAAGGCTTTGGTCGACAGGATCGTCATGTCCGAGTCGCAGGGAAATCCGGACGCCCGAAATAAATTTTCTTCGGCGGCGGGGCTGGGACAGTTCGTCAACGCCACATGGCTGGAGTTGATCCAACGGCACCGTCCGGACCTCGCCGGCAATTTAAGCGACAAGGAGATACTCGACTTGCGCAAGGACCCCGAGCTTTCTCGAGAAATGACCGCGCGCTATGTCGAGCAAAATACGTCAATTCTGATGAAGAAAGGGCTGCCGGTCACGCCCGGCGCGCTCTATCTCGCGCATTTCGCCGGGCCCGGCGGGGCGGCGGCGATCCTCTCCGCTCCGGAGGATATCGACGCGGCGACGGTGATGGCCAGCGTCGATGGACAGCCGACCAGAACGCGCGAAAAAATCGTCACAGGAAATCCATTCCTGAAGGGGTTTACTGTGAAGGACCTCAAGAACTGGGCGCATCTCAAGATGCAGGGGATCAGCTTGGAGCTGGGCGCGACGGCGGAAGAGAATTTGGCGCGGCGGGAGTGATCCGCACGTGAATGCCGGCCCATAACGGCGGCGGATGATCGCGCGGGGCAAAATCCGCCGGGGTCGACCGGCGGCTGCGCGCCGCTAACTCGTCTTAATCGACGCGCGACGCTCTTGATTTTGGCGCCGATTTGCTAGATTTGGCCTTGCGGCTCGTTTACGAGGATTTTGCCATGGCTGAAGATGAACGCCCGACCGTCCAGGACAAAGCGGCTGACGACCAAAACCCGACCGTCCAGAAGAACAAATATCTTTTCGGCGGCGTCGGGGCCGTTCTCGGCGGCCTGACCGGCGTCGCCATCGGCGGACCGCTCATCGCGGTGGTCGGCGCCGGACTGGGCGGCCTGCTCGGATACAATATGCTGAAGCGGCTGTGACGCGTTAGTCGTCGCGCTGAACAAGAAACAGCATCACCAGCGACGCGCAGCCGATGAAGCGGAACGCGGCTTGCTGCAGGTCGGTTCCGGAGCGCCACATCTGGAACCATTCGCCGCCAACCGCCATAAAGCCGAAGAGGTAAAGGCCGACGGCGAGCGCGATCCCTCCAATGGCGATATCCTTTGCGGCGTTGAACTGCGCCGCATCCGCCTTTCGCATCAGCAGCAATCGCCAAACCCCGGCGAGAATGAGCGCGGCGGCGGCAAACTCGATTACGATGATGGACGCATAAAGCGCTCGATGCGAGGTCGCGCTGGAGACGGCGCGCCACTCGAGCGGGCTGCCGGCCGGCACGCCATCCATCGACATGACATGGCTGACGATCTGGTAATTGGTGTCGTAGTCCGTCACATTATTGATCGCGACGAGCAGTAAGAGCGCGCCGAGCGCCGCGGCCAGCAACATCTTCGAATATCTGATCAACATGTCGATTCGCTCCCGGCGCAATCTAGCATGGCCTCTACGATTGATCTTATGACGCGAGGGCTTACAACACAGTCTGGTCTCCCTTCGGACACGGGTTCATGATCGAACTTTATTACTGGCCGACTCCCAATGGCCACAAGGTCACGATTTTTCTCGAAGAAGCGGGGCTGGCATATCGGTTCAAACCGGTCGATATCACCAAGGGCGAGCAGTTCAAGCCAGAGTTTCTCGCGGTCTCTCCGAATAGCCGCATGCCGGCCATCGTCGACCGCGCGCCGGCGGATGGCGGCGCTCCCGTGACGCTTTTCGAATCCGGGGCGATCCTGGTTTATCTTGCAGAGAAGACCGGCCGGCTTTTGCCCGCGGACCTCCATGGCCGCGCGCGAACGCTGCAGTGGCTGTTCTGGCAGGTGGGCGGACTGGGCCCGATGGCGGGTCAAAACCACCACTTCGCCAAATACGCCCCGGCGAAAATACCCTATGCGATCGAGCGCTACCGCAACGAAACCGGCCGCCTCTATGACGTGATGGACCGCCAGCTCGCCAAGACGCCGTTTCTCGCCGGCGAATATTCGATCGCCGACATCGCCTGCTATCCGTGGATCGTCCCTTACGAGGCCCAGGGTCAGGATCTGGATGACTTCCCGCACCTTAAGCGCTGGTTCAAGGCGATCCATGCGCGCCCCGCGGTGATCCGCGCCTATGCCGCCGGCGCGCCCTATGAACGAAGCCGTCTCGATTTCACGGCGCTCGAGCGCGAAATACTTTTCGGCCAGACCGCCGCGCGCGGCGACACAAAATAGGCTAAGCCTAAGCGGCGTTTTTCAAAGAAGGACACGCCGCCTCCATGCCGAACGACCGCCAGACCGCCGCGCGAGAAACCGCCAAAGCGCTGATCGAAGTGCAGGCGGTGCTTGTGAATGTCGAAAAGCCCTTCATTACGACCGCCGGCTGGGCGTCGCCGGTCTATATCGACATGCGCAAGATCATCGCCTTTCCGCGGCTGCGGCGGCGCCTCGTCGAATTCGCGACAAGGACGATCGAACGCGACATCGGCTATGAATCGCTCGATGTCATCGTCGGCGGCGAGACGGCCGGCATCCCTTTCGCCGCCTGGATCGCCGACAGCATGATGCTGCCGATGCAATATGTGCGCAAAAAGCCCAAGGGCTTTGGCCGCAACGCCCGCATCGAGGGCGATGTCATGGAGGGTTGCCGCGCCTTGCTCGTCGAGGATCTGGCGACCGACGGCGGTTCGAAGAAGGATTTCGTGCAGGCGCTGCGCGACGCGGGTCAGCGCTGCGACCATGTCTTCGTGTTCTTCTTCTACGATATTTTCGCCGGCGCGCGCGAGGAGCTGGCGGCGCTCGGCATCAGCCTGCACGCGCTGGCGACCTGGCGCGACGTGCTCGCCGTGGCCCGCGAGCACAAATATTTTCCAGAGGGCGCGCTCAACGAGGTCGAAGCCTTCATCGCCGATCCGGTCGCCTGGTCGGCGGCGCATGGCGGCCTCGCCAAGGCGAAGGGATGACCGCGCCGCTTACGTCTTGCTGTAATTGGCGTAGAGGCGATCGGCGTTCGACCAATTGAGCGCCTCCATCGCCACCTTTACATAATCGGCGGCCTTCGCGCCGAAATCCATCTGATAGGCGTGCTCGAACATGTCGAGGACAAGCAGGGGATCGGCGCCAGCAATGTTTTGCGTGTGATCATTCGCCCAAGAGTTGACGAGCCGCTTCTCGTGCTTGTCGTAGGCAAGAATCACCCAGCCGGAGCCGCCACCGAGCGCTTTGCCCATGCCGAGGAATTCAGACCGCCAACGCTCGAACCCTCCGAAATCGCGGTCGATCGCCTGCGCCAAATCCGCGCCCGGCATGTTTCCATCGCCGAGTCCCGCGAAATAGATTTCATGCAGGATCATCGAGTTTGTCGCGATCAATTCCTCGCGCTTCAATCCGTTGATTTGAAATCCCGGCGCCTTGTCGAAATCGAGCGCCGCAAGCTCTTGGGCGATCGCGTTGAGGCGTTTGATCGCGCCAATGTAGTTGTTCTCGTAATGCGAAATCAGAAGTCTTTCCGACAGGCCCCTAATCTTGGCGGGATCAAAGGGCAATGGCAGCGGCGCATGAACAGCGCCCTTGCGCGAAAAAGCAGGAGCTTTCTCGGCGCGCCCAGCGGCGGCGCTGAGCGCTGCGCCAGCTGCGGTTGAGCCGGCGATAAATCGCCGACGGCTAAACCATTTCGTCATGCTGGGCTCCGAACCGCACCGTCAACGCCAGCGATAGTCGGCGCGGATGACGCTTTGATCAAGAGCAGCGGATAAATTCGCGATAGAGCCAGCCCAGCCGCTTGCCGCCGGGGCTCGCCACATAGGCCCAGGGCTTGCCGTGGTCGTCCTCGCCGTAGCGCTGCACGACAATGGCTTTCCCGTCCTCGATGGCGCCGATGACGTTCTTTTGCTGGTCGCGGATTGCGATCGACGCGCCCAAAACGTCGGCGGCCTTGCAACGGTCGCCGGAGAGCGCAGTCGCGCCCCAGCCGACGGCCGCGGCCAGGAAGGCGAAGGTCACGCCCGCGAAAGGCGCAAGTTTCTCGGACATGCAAAACACTCCCCGTTGGATTGAAACGATTTATAGTCAAAGTATGAACGTTCCGGAATTGCGCCAGCGTACAGCGAGCCCGGCCATGCGCAACATGATTTTCTGCCTTATCGGGACGCTGTCCGCGCCCTACGCGCGCGCCGGCGAGCCGCCGCCGGGCTTTGCCCGCCTCGCCGACGTCGCGCCCGATATCCGTCAGGAGATGCGCTACGCCGGCGCCGATAATTTTACCGGCGCGCCCGTCAATTGGTCGCGCGACGCCGACGCGCGGACGAACGCCGAACATTGCCCCAATCTCGCCAAGGGCGCGCTGTTTCCAGAAGGCTATATCGCCGAACATTCCACACATTCTACGGGGCTTGCCGTCGATATCGGCGTCTCGCGCTGGGACTTCGGCACGCCTTTCGACTTCTTCGATCCGAGTTCGTGGACGAAGGCCAGAACCTCGAAGACGGCGCGGGCGCATCGCGACGCGCTCTTGGAGCTGATGCGCCGCCACGGCTTTCAAAATTATCCGCGCGAATGGTGGCATTTTTCTTATAAAGGCGTGGACCGCGCGCCGAGCTATGATGTCGAGATCAAATGACCCTTGCCGCCGCGGCGCCGCCGAGCTGAACTGAAATTACATGCGTCCGTCACTGCTCGACCCGTTGTTCGGCCGGGTTTCCGCGCTGCCCGGCGTCGGGCCGAAAACCGCCCTGCTGCTTAACCGCCTCCTCGCCCGGCCAGGCGCCGAAGCGCGTCTCGTCGAACTGCTGTTCCATCTTCCCACCAGCGTTATCGACCGCAGCGCGCGGCCCACCATCGCCGCCGCGCCGCTTGATACGCTGGTCGTGGTGAAGGCGCGCGTCACCGAGCATCGCCGCCCGCAAGGCCGCTATTCGAAGTCGCCCTATCGCGTGCTCGTCGAGGATGACACCGGCGATGTCGAGCTCGTGTTCTTTCTCGCCAATCCCGACTGGATCGAACGCAGCCTGCCGCTCGGCGCGACCCGCTGGATATCGGGACGAATCGAGCTGTATGACGGCCGCCGCCAGATCGTTCACCCGGACCGGGTGCTCGATGAAGCGGGACTGGCGAAACTCCCCGCATATGAAGCCGTCTATGGCCTCACCGAGGGTTTGCAGGCGCGTTATGTCCTGCGCGCGACGCAAGAGGCGCTGGCGCGGCTGCCCGATCTTCCCGAATGGCAGGACGCAAATGTCCTTGCCGCGAACAAACTTCCCGGATTTGGCGACGCGCTGCGCGCGGCCCACCGTCCGGAGAACGCTGAGGCGCTTTCGCCGAAGCATCCCGCCCGTCAACGTCTCGCGCTCGACGAGCTGCTCGCCAGCCAGCTGGCGCTGCGCGTCATCCGCGCGAAGATGCGGCGTCCTCCGGGCCGCGCGCAAGCCGGCGACGGCCGTTACGCCCGTGCGATCGAGTCCGCCTTGCCGTTTCGTCTGACGGGCGCGCAGCAGCGCACGCTCGAAGACATTCGCGTCGATCTGGCGTCGGAGAGGCGAATGCTGCGTCTCGTGCAAGGCGACGTAGGGTCCGGCAAGACGATCGTCGCAGCGCTCGCCATGGCGAGCGTCGCCGAGACCGGCCGGCAATGCGCGCTGATGGCGCCCACCGAGATCCTCGCCCGGCAACACTATGACCGGCTTGCGCCGCTACTCGAACCCGTGGGATTGCGCGTGGCGCTGCTGACAGGGCGCGCCAAGCCCGGCGAGCGCGCGGCGCGTCACGCCGCCATCGGCGCCGGCGAGGTCGATGTCGTCATCGGCACGCATGCGCTGGTGCAAGGCGACCTCGCCTTTCACAATCTCGGCCTTGCCGTCGTCGACGAGCAGCATCGCTTCGGCGTCGAGCAGCGGCTGGCCCTCGGCGCCAAGGGCGACGCCGTCGACGTGCTGGTGATGACGGCGACGCCCATTCCGCGCACGCTGGCGCTGACCGCTTTTGGCGACATGGACTGCTCGGCGCTCGACGAAAAGCCGCCAGGCCGCACGCCGGTCTCGACGCGCGCGCTTCCGGCCGGAAGAATCGACGAGGTGATCGCCGGGCTGCGTCGCGCCTTGGCCGAGGGCGCCCGGGCTTATTGGGTCTGTCCGCTGGTAGAGGAAAATGAGGAGCTGGATCTCTCCGCCGCGCAAGAACGGCACGCCGATCTTTCGAAGCTTTTTGGCGCGGCGGTCGGACTCGTTCACGGCCGCATGAAGGGCGGCGAGAAGGACGCCGTGATGGAAGCCTTTCAGCGCGGCGACGTCAAAATTCTGGTGGCGACCACGGTCATCGAAGTCGGCGTCGACGTTCCGGAAGCGACCATCATGGTCATCGAACACGCCGAGCGCTTCGGACTCGCGCAGCTGCACCAGCTGCGCGGACGCGTGGGACGCGGCGCGGCGAAATCCTCATGCCTGCTTCTCTACAAGGGGCCGCTCAGCGAAGCGGCGAAGGCGCGGCTGATGATCATTCGCCAGACGGAGGACGGATTTCGGATCGCCGAAGAAGATCTCCGACTGCGCGGCGAAGGCGAAATTCTCGGCGTGCGGCAGGCCGGTTTGCCGAGCTTTCGTCTCGCCGATCTCTCCGTCCATGCGCGGCTCCTGGCCATCGCGCGCGACGACGCCGAACTGATCCTGCGCCGCGATCCCGAGCTTGCGAGCGAAAGGGGAAAAGCCTTGCGCGCCCTTCTCTATCTCTTTGAGCGCAACGAAGCCGTACGCCTGCTGCGCGCCGGCTGAAGAACGATGCGGGACCTCAAGACCATCTGCGGGCTATAGGCGTCAAACCCGCCGCGCGAGCACGATTCGGTTGCTGTTGACGCCCTTTTCATTATTGGCGACGCCCCAGCAATTGCTCGTTTTTGTGAAGCTTTGCGCGTTGACGAGCACGCCCAGCCGCTCGAAGGGCAGATCGTCGAGCGCCCGCCACACCAGTCGTTCGAGCGGCAGCGTCCCGCCCCTGACCTCGCCGACCTCATAGGCGACATGACCGCCCGGCTTCACCACGCGCGCGAACTCCTCGAACACGGCGCGCGTCATCGCGGTCCAGTCTTGCGGGGCGCGGAGCTGCGAGATGGAAATGCGGTCAGCGTCGATTCCCGCAAACCAGTTGCGCAGCCAATTGTCGCTGCGATAATCGACGACATCGAGAAAGGGCGGCGAGGTGACGACGAGATCGACCGTCGCCTCTGCGATGTGCGCTAAGCGGGCGGCGTCCGCCACGAAGAGTTGCGCTTCGCCTGCAAGCGGCTCGCCTGTCGCAAGAAGCGCGCGCGATTTCTTGAATATGAGCTCGGCGATGTTCTTACGGGAAGGCGCCTGCGCGCGGCGGGTATTGATCTTCAGCTGCGCTTTCACGGACACGGCCTGGTTCGGCGGCATCGTATAGACCGAGAAGAATCCGGGCGAGTGGCCGGTCAACCGATTGAGCGCGACCATTCGGATCCAGTCGTCGATCGCATCGAGACTAAGCTCGCCGGAGCGCATGAGCAGATAGCGGCGCAGCGCGCAAATCTGCCGCAGCGTCTCGGAATGATAGAAGGCGAGAAGATCATCGCGCTCAACCTCGCCGTGCCCCCAAGGCGCGGCCGCGAGCCGCGCCTCGATATCGTGGAGCGCAGGCGGGCGCAGCCGCGGGCGCGTCAGCAGCAGCGACAGCGGATTGGCGTCGGAGCCGATCGCCCGTCGCCCCATGAGCGCGGCTTGCAAGACAGTCGTGCCGCGGCCCATGAACGGATCGCAGACGACGTCTCCCGGCTGCGTGAGCCGATCGATAAAGAAGGCGGGCAGCTGCGGCTTGAAACAGGCCCGATAGCTGATCTCGTGCAACGGATGCGCGCGCCTTTGCGCGGCGGTCCAAAAGGCGTTGACGCAATAGGGCACGCCGTCTGCGACGTCGACGCGGGTCGGCGCGCCAAATTCGGTCGCGTTCAGCAGGCCGTGAAAGAAACCCGTTTCCTCGAGCTTTCGCGCCGCGCCCATATGTTAGTCGCGCTGACGGTCCGCGAGGCTCGGCAAGGATTTAATCCTCGCGCCGGCCGCGCGGCGGGCGAGCGAAAGCTCATATTGCGTCTGCAGCTCGAGCCAATCTTCCGGCTCGACGCCGAACCAGTGTCCCAGTCGCAGCGCGGTATCGGCGGTGACGCCCCGCTGGCCGTTGATGATGGCGGTGACCCGATTGACCGGCACGTCGATATCGCGCGCCAGATCCGACGCCGTCAGGCCGAGCTCCTGTAAATGGCGGGCAAGAATTTCGCCAGGATGCGACATTCCATTCTCCATCGAGACCAGTGCAGGTTTTGACGCGCGCTTGTCGACGCTCTGGCGTCGCAATCGCGTCGGCCGACGCGTGCGTCCCGGCGCTTCGCGTCGAACGCCAATCAAAAATCTTCTGGTGAGCTCTTCATGGTAGCGGCCCATACTCCGCCCCCGCCGAATATAGTTTTCGTAAACCATATTATCTGGTCCGTAAACTCGGCTGGGGCCTAAGCGCTTTCGCCTTCGCTCCATCTCGCGCGCGTCTCGGCGATGAAGTCGGCGAGGCAACCGGCGGCGATCGCCCCCCGCAGACCCGCCATTAACTGCTGATAGTAGGCAACATTGGCCTGCGTCAGCAGCATCATGCCAAGGATTTCCCCGGCTTTTACGAGGTGATGCAGATAGGCGCGCGAATAATCGCGCGCTGCGGGACAGGACGACTCCGCGTCGAGCGGCCGAGGATCGTCCGCGTGCCGCGCATTGCGCAACGTCACCCGTCCATGGCGGGTGTAGGCAAGGCCGTGTCGGCCGGCGCGAGTCGGCATCACGCAATCGAACATGTCGATTCCCCGCGCGACGGCCTCGACGATGTCGTCCGGCGCGCCCACGCCCATTAGATAGCGAGGTTTTGATTCGGGCAAATGCGGGGCGGTCGTCTCGAGCATGTCGAGCATGACCTCCTGAGGTTCGCCGACGGCCAGACCGCCGACGGCGATCCCGTGGAAATCCATGCCGGCCAGCGCTTTCGCGCTTTCGATCCGAAGCCGCTTCGATTCGCCGCCTTGCACGATGCCGAACGCCGCCCTGCCGGGGCGCGCGCGAAAAGCTTGGCGCGAACGCTCCGCCCAGCGCAGGGAAAGTCGCATAGCGCGTTCCGCTTCGCTTTCCGAACATGGCAGGCGCACGCATTCGTCGAGCTGCATCTGGATATCCGAACCCAGGAGATCCTGAATTTCCATCGAGCGCTCGGGCGACAAATGATGTCGCGAACCGTCGATATGCGACTGGAAGGTCACGCCGCTTTCATCGAGCTTGCGCAGCTTGGCCAGCGACATCACCTGAAAACCGCCGGAATCGGTCAGGATCGGATAGGGCCAGCGCATGAATTCATGCAGCCCGCCGAGTCGCGCGATGCGCTCCGCGCCAGGCCGCAGCATCAGATGATAGACATTGCCGAGCAGAATGTCGGCGCCGGCGGCGCGCACGTCTTCAACGAACATCGCCTTTACCGTCGCCGCCGTGCCGACGGGCATGAAAGCTGGCGTGCGGATCGCGCCGCGCGGCGTCAGGATTTCGCCTTGGCGTGCGCGGCCGTCCGTCGCCAGAATCGAGAAAGAAAAATCGTCAGTCACGTGCCTTCCTTAGCGCCGAGCGCGGCGATTTTCACGATGCGGTAGAGGCCGCTGTCGCGCTCGTTGAACCAGACCGTGAATTGCGACCCAACCTCTATCGTCGCTTCGCGCAGGTCCGACCGCCAGCTGTCGGCATCGCAGAACTCAATTCTTCCGTCGCGCCGTAGAATGAAGGGGCGCGCGCGTGCGCCGTCCAGAGAGAATGCGCCGAAAAGATCCCACATCGAAACGATTCGTGCGCCGTCGATCCGCGCGTCGACGGTCATCGGCGCTTCTCTTGGATCGTCGCGCCAAAGCGCCAAAATGCGCATGTCGCGGGCGTCGCTCATTGCTCGCAGCGCTGCAGCAGACAGGCGTCGCCGTAGGAATAAAAGCGATAGCCGCTTTCAATCGCATGCGCATAGGCGGACTTCATGCGCTCAAGGCCGGCGAATGCGGCGACCAGCATGAACAGCGTCGAACGCGGGAGATGGAAGTTGGTGAGCAGCATGTCGACCGCGCGGAAACGATAGCCTGGGGTAATGAAAATTCCCGTGCGCGCCGCATAGGGAAAAAGGCGTCCAGCGCCATCCGCGGCGCTTTCCAGCACGCGTAGCGCTGTCGTCCCGACGGCGACGACGCGTCCGCCTTTCGCCCGCGCGTCGTTCAGCGCCTCGGCGGTTTGCAGGTCGATCCGGGCGAATTCCTCGTGCATTTTGTGCAGGTCGGTGTCTTCGGTCTTCACCGGAAGAAAAGTGCCTGCCCCAACATGCAGCGTCACGCGATGAAAGCTGGCGCCGCGCGCCTCGATCGCTGCGAGCAGTTGCGGCGTGAAATGCAGGCCGGCCGTTGGCGCGGCCACGGCGCCCGCTTCGCGCGCGAAGATCGTCTGATAATCCGTCTCGTCTTGCGCGTCGGCAGCGCGCTTGCCGGCGATATAGGGCGGCAGCGGCATAGCGCCCGCTCGCTCTATTGCGACGTCCAGCGCGGCGGCGTCGAGGTCGAACGCCAGCGTGATCTCGCCGTCGTCGCCCTTGACTTCAACGCGGGCGTCGAGTTCGCCGCCATGCCCCTCAAACCTTATGCGATCGCCCACCGCGAGCTTCTTCGCCGGGCGCATCAAGGCCCGCCAACGGGCGGCGTCCAGCCGCTCGATCAGCGTCGCCTCGACATTGGCGCTTAATTCGCCGCGCAAGCGCCGACCCGAAAGCCGCGCGTGAATGACGCGCGAATCATTGACGACGAACGCGTCTCCCTCGCGCAGATAAGCTGTCAGATCCCGCACGCAGCGGTCTTCGAAACCATCCTTGGCTGGAACCACGAGCATGCGCGCGCTGTCGCGCGGTTCTGCCGGGCGGAGAGCGATCCTGTCCGCTGGAAGTTCGAAATCGAAAAGGTCGACGCGCATGCAGGCTCATATAAAGATGGCCGGGACACGCCCGGCCACATCTCGCGTCCGCTGCCGCAGGATCCCTATCCTAGCGTCGCCTTGACGATCTTGTCGGGATCGGCAACAGGCTCGCCGCGCTTGATCTTGTCGACATTCTCCATGCCGGAGATCACCTCGCCCCAGACAGTATATTTATTGTCGAGGAAGCGCGCGTCGTCGAAGCAGATGAAGAACTGCGAATTGGCGCTGTCTGGGCTCTGCGCGCGCGCCATCGAGCAGGTTCCGCGCACATGCGGCGCGCTGTTGAACTCCGCCTTGAGGTCCGGATATTTTGACCCGCCCGAGCCGGTGCCGCGCGGGCACCCGGTCTGCGCCATGAAGCCGTCGATCACGCGGTGAAAGACGATGCCGTCGTAGAATCCTTCCGAGACGAGCTTCTTGATATGCGCGACATGATTGGGCGCGAGATCGGGACGAAATTTGATGACGACCGGCCCTTTCGTCGTCTCAAGCGTCATGGTGTCGGCGGGTTCGGTCATTAGCGCTTCCTTTGATTTGGGCGTGACGGCTCTTGGACTCAGCTCTCGTCGCCGACCACGCGCATCTTGATGATCTTATCCGGGTTGTCGACCATGCCGTTATTGGACTTCGAGCCCTTCTTGATCTTGTCGACGACATCCATGCCCGACACGACTTCGCCGAAGACCGTATATTTGCCGTTGAGCTGCGGCGCGTCCGCATAGCAGATGAAGAATTGCGAATTGGCGGAGTCGTTGTCGCCCGGCTGACGCGCCATCCCGAGCGTGCCGCGCTTGAACGGCGTATCCGAAAATTCGGCCTTAAGATCGAGATAGCGAGAGCCGCTCATGCCCGTGCCGGTTGGATCGCCGGCCTGGGCCATGAAGCCGTCGATGACGCGGTGGAACACCACGCCGTCGTAAAAATGCTCCTTGGCGAGCTTCTCGATGCGCTCGACGTGCTTGGGCGCGAGATCGGGCCGCAGCTTGATGGTGACGCGACCGTCCTTTGTGTCGAGATAGAGGAGATGATCCTCGGCGGACGCGGCGGGCGCGGCGCCAAGCGCGGCGACGACCGCGGCGGCGAGAATCAGACGACGCGTAAGTTTCATGAAGCCTCCCTATTGACTGCCGCGCCTGTTCACGGCGCGTTGGAGCGCAACGACGGAGGCGGCCGGCGCAAAGGCCGACACGTCGCCGCCAAGCGCCGCGATTTGGCGCACAAAGGTTCCGCTGACATGGCGTAGCCCTGGCGAAGCCGGCAGGAAAATCGTGCGAATGTCGGGCGCAAGCGTCCCGTTCATCCCCGCCATCTGCATCTCATAGTCGAAATCGGCGCTGTCGCGCAAACCACGCAAGATGGCGCAGGCGTGGTGCTGGCGCGCCGCCTCGACGACGAGGCCGTCGAACCCGGCCACCTCGAAGGCGCAGGGCGCATTTAGCATGGCGCAGGATTCACGAATGACCGCCGCGCGATCGTCAAAGGAAAGCCAGGGCTGCTTGCCGGGATGCACGCCAATGGCGACGACAATCCTGTCGAAAAGCGCTCCGGCCCGCGCCATCACGTCGAGATGGCCGAAGGTCAACGGGTCGAAAGTGCCGGCGTAAAGCGCGGTCCGCGCGGTCGTGGCGGGAGTGGCGGTCATGGCAGGGGTATAGGAGATTTCGCCGGGGTTCGCGAGACGGCGACGGGCATTCCATATAATCTCCCGCTTGCGACGAGGCTGCGTTCCACGCAAATTCCTTCGTATTTAAGGGCTTTCGGGGGACGCCGGCACTCCCGCGCCGCCAGACGAGCGCTAGATAGATTTGCGCATCTCGGCGCATGGGTCGGATGACCTGACGAAGGAGCTCCAAATGGGACTGTTGGATTTTTTGACCGGAAAAGGCAAACCAGGGCCTGCCCCGGACGCGCTCAAGAAAACCGCTGATGCGGGAACCGATGGCAAAGAGAAACCTGCCGCAGGCTCCGAATCGCCCGAGACGTTCTACGTCGTGAAGGAGGGCGACACGCTTTGGAAAATCGCCGAAGCGCATTACGGGGCCGGCAAGGGCGCCAAATATATGGAGATATTCGAGGCCAATCGGCCAATGCTGACCGATCCCGACAAGATCCAACCTGGGCAGCGCCTGCGTATTCCGAAGGCCTCGGCGGATCAGGTCGCGTCGGGCGACTGGAAGCCGCCAAGCGAAATCGCTGGCAAGCAGGCCTAGCGGGCAGCCTCGCCTCTCGGCTGGGCAGGCCGGGCCCCCGAGAGCGCGTGACCGCCTATGCCTTCGTTGCTTCGAAGGCTGGGACGGCGCGGGCGAAATCGTCGAGCCAGGCGGCAAGGCGCGGAGATCTGTCTCGCCATGCCCCCGCGAAACGCAAGTCGAGATAGCCAAGCGCGCAGGCGACCGCGATCTGGCCGATATGGATTGAGCCCGTCGGCGGCGCGGCGTCGAGCGCCTCCAGCGCGCGGTCGATCTTGCCCTGTTGAAGCGCGATCGCTTCGCCGTAGCGGCAGGCCTCGGGGCGGTTGAAATTTTCATAGCGGATCAGCAGCGCGGCGTCATTGACGCCATCCCCGAGCGCTTGCAGCCGCAGCGCCGCGAAGCGGCCCGACGGGTCCGTCGGGATGATGCGCCCGCCGCCGGCGAGATGATCAAGATATTCGGCGATGACGCGGCTGTCATAGAGCGCCGAACCATCCTCCAAGATCAACGTCGGGATTTTGCCGAGCGGATTTTGACGCCGCAGACTGTCAGCGGGATCGGCGGCGTCGGCGGCGGCGATTTCGATCCTTTCCGTCAATCCGAGCAAGTCGGCCGCGATGCGGATCTTTCGGGCGTAGGGCGAAGCGGGAGAATATCGCAGAATGAGCATCGCCTGTTCGTAGCATTGGCCCGGCGAACCAACAACGCCGCGCTGAGCGGAGAGTCTCAGACAAGGAGAGTCTCAGACAAGTTGTCTTCCCAGACCGGCTGGCCCGGCCCCCGTCATTCGCCGGCGAGCCAGGCGATCCGGCTGCCGGCGCCTTCGCCTTGCGCAAGCCGCTGAGCGAGAAACGATAGAAGCGCCGCGGCTTCCTGTTCAAAGACGAATGGCGGGTTGACGACGACCATTCCAGAAGTTCGCAAGCCTTCTTCGTCGCCGCCAATGCTCAGCGACAGAGTCATAATGCGCTTTGTGCCGCTTGCTTTCAGCCGATCGTGAAATCGGCTGACTTCCTGATGGCTTTTTGAGGGATGCCACAACGCATAAATGCCGGAGCTCCACTTCACATAGGCTTTGGCGAAGGCGTCGAAAACGGCGTCGAACTCGTCCGCGCGCTCGAACGGCGGATCGATCAGGACAAGGCCTCGCCGCTCCTTGGGCGGAACGTAAGCGCCAAGCCCTACATAGCCGTCGATATGAATCGCCTTGACCCGCGCGTCTCGGACGAACCGGCGCCGCAGCGTCGCGAAGGCGTCTGGCCTCAGCTCGCAGAAAATCGCGCGGTCCTGCGGACGCATCAATCTTTGCGCGATCGTCGGCGAACCAGGATAGACCGCAGGCTTTCCATCCCCGTCCAACGGTCCCAGACACGCCAGATACGGCTCCATCAGCGCGCGAACGTCGGCGCTCGCGTCCGAGAGGTCCGCGAGGCGCCCGACGCCGCCGCGCCATTCGCCGGTGCGCTCTGCCGCCTCCGCCGAAAGGTCATAGGCGCCTTCCCCCGCGTGCGTGTCGATCACGCGAAACGGCGTATCCTTGCGCCTCAGATAAAGGAGCAGGCGTACGAGCAGCGCATGTTTGAGGACGTCGGCGAAATTGCCGGCGTGAAAGCCGTGCCGATAATTCATCTGCGCTACAGCGGCGCCGGCGCGCTGATTTCGCGAATATGGCACCCGCGCCGCACAATCTCCGGACAGGCGCGAAATTCGCGCAAATCCTTGGACAGGCAGATGCGTACGCCGTCCATCACGTTCCGCCTGCAGGACACCGCCATCATCCCGGGCCGCAGCCCTGAATTGGCGTCGTAGAATGCGCGCTCCACGTCGATCGGCGTAAAGGTCTGGTCGCGCGCGGGTTTGACGAAAAGCGGCGGAATCGTCACGATCGCGTGCGCGCGCGCCACGTCGGCGAAATAGTCGCTCGGGCTTTTGCCGCTGCAGACTCCGTGCTTGCGCCATTCGTAACGCGCCAGCCGCTCGTCCGGGAATAGCCCCGCCGCCTTTTCGAGCGCGACGCGCGACGGAGACCGCGCGCCGGGACATTCGCTGGGGAAGCCACTGCTTTCATACTGTGGCCAGAGCCCGTGCACGACGAAACCGAGCCCCTTTCCAGGTTCGCATTGATCATGCGCGCCCTCGACGCTTTCGCAGAAGCCGGGCGACCAGCTGAGCGCCAACACGTAAAAGTCGAAGTCGCGCGCGCCGCCTGAGCCCGTCTTCGACGCCGCATGATTGGCGCAATCCTTCGCTGCGCAATCGCCATCCCGCGCGCGGGCGCTTGACGATCCGACGGCCAAAGCCGCGCCGACAAGAAAGGCCGATGCGGCGCTACGAAGGAAAACTCTTCGCATCTCAGATGACTCTGCAAATCCGGGGCTAAGGTCCCGCGGCGCGACAATGGGGGCTGAAGGCGTGATTGCGGTCGAGCCCGACAACGCACCAGGTCACGCCAGGGCCCGCCCCGATAAAGCCGAGGGATTCTCCGATGTTGTAGACGACTTCGCGTCTCACGCCGTCGTTAAAAAGCGCAAAGGCGCGACAATACCGACGGGGAATATAGCTCAGACCATTGTTGCGGACGCCGACATCCCGGACGGTGTCGAAGGCCACAATGACCAACGGCGACTTCCAGTACCAGGCTTCTCTCGCGGCGAAACCCGAGGAGACTTCTTGGAGTATCGTGGGATCGACGCAATAGCGCGTCAGCCCGGAGTAAGGCAGAATACGAAATTCCGCCGGCGGATTCTCCTCGCGCGCAGGCTGGGCGACGGCTGCCGCGGCGCTGAGCGCGAAAAGCAGGCTCGCGGCGACTCCCGCCCAAACGTCGCCCATTTCGGGATTACGGCGCCGCATCTCGCGTCTCCTCGTTCCGCTCAGTTGCGGCGATTGACGCCAAAACCACGTCATGCGTCAAGGCTAAAGCCCAAGCAATTAAGCCAAGAATCGCAACCAGGATGCCAATCCGTTCCGGGCGCGCTATAATGGCTCGCATGTCTATGAGAGTACAAACCCTGCGCCGAATTCTGGCGCTCTTTCTTGGCGCATTGTTGACGATCGCCGCGCCGGACGCGTCTTTCGCGCAGGACCCGTTCACCGAATTCTTCGGCGGACTTTTCGGCGGCGGCCATCCGCAACATGGTTGGAGACCCCGTGGCGAGCCCCGGGTGCGACGGATCATGCCGCACCGAGAGCGGCGCGGCCCGACTTACTGGCACGGCCAATCAGATAAACCGCGCCGAGCGACGAAACGTAAGGAGAGCGCCCCGACGGAGCAGTCTCAGACCGCCGCCGCTACCGAGCCGACATTTTTCGTCGCGACCGTCGGCGATACGCTGGGCCTGCTCCTCGCCAACGGCTTGAAGGACGGGTTCTCGGATCGTCCGGACGTTGCGATACTCCGAAAAGGCAAGGAGAGCAGCGGCCTTGTGCGCGATGACTTTTACGATTGGCCGAAAGCGGCGAAGGAGATCGCTGCCGACTCTCAGAAGGTCAATGTCGCGGTCGTCATGCTCGGCAGCAATGACCGTCAGGCGATCCAGCAAGGCGAAGAATCAATTGAGCCGCTGTCGCCGCGCTGGCGGGAAATCTATGCGGCGCGGGTCGACGCGATGATCTCCGCCTTCAAGGACAAGAATATTCCGGTGATCTGGGTCGGACTGCCTGTCATGAAGAACGAGCGGCTGTCCGCGGACATGGCGGAGCTCAACGAAATTTTCAAAGCGCGCGCCGCCCGCGCGGATATTCCCTACGTCGATCTGTGGGAGGCGATGACCGACGAACACGGGCAGTACAGCGTGTTCGGACCGGACATCAACGGCCAGATCGTCAAGCTGCGCTCGGCGGACGGCGTTCATTTCACCGACGCTGGGGCGCGAAGCGTCGCGCATTTCGTCGAAGGCGAGATCAAGAAATATTACGACGCCTATCGTCAGCAGGCTCCGGTCGCCGACACGCCGGTTACGCCCGAGCCCGAGTCGGCCGAGGGCGCGACGACGCCCCAGCAGCCGGTGGCGGCGGTCCCTGCGCAAGAACGCCCTGTTATCTTCCGCTCGCCCGTCGGCGGCCCTTCCGCTGCGCCCACCTTGCCGGAAAGGCCTGCAATCGGCCCGGCCCAACAGCTCACGGCCGGCGGCGCGGCGACGGAGCTCGCGAGGCCAGCCTCGGCAGGCAGGGCGGCGGACGCCGGCTCGCCGGCGCAGGCCCTCGCCAGACATGTTTTCATCGAAGGCGGGGACCAGAGTCCGCGCAATAATCGCGCCGACGATTACACTTGGCGACCGCCGGCGAACGCCCCTTCCCAGCCCCGCTAACAATTCGTGCGCTGGCGCACGGAACACTTTCAGGTGGTTTTGCATTCTCTCTGCACGACAGGGAAATTGTGGAGCTGCCGTTATGTCCTACCGCGAATTCAACGCCCGCCGCCTTGTGAAGGTCGCCGCCATCGCCGCTTTGGTCGGACTTTCGTCCACGGCCGTGAGCGCTCAGGAACGGTCTTTCCTGGCGCTGTTCGATCCGCCGGCCGGCGCGCAGGACACGACCGCGTCCTACTATGACGCCCGCGAGCAGCAGGCCTATTACAGCGGCCAGGATCAGCAGAGCTATTATAACGAGCAGGATCCGCGCTCCTATTACGCGTCACAGGACCCTCAGGCCTATTACGGAGAGCCCGAAGACGCCCGGCTCGCGCGCGAATATCCGACCACGACGCGCGAGATCGTCCCGGATCCCACCAATGAACGTCCTGGCACGATCACCGTCGACACCAAGAACCGTTATCTCTACCTGTCGCTGGCGAATGGACAGGCCGTGCGTTACGGAGTCGGCGTGGGGCGGGAGGGCTTCACCTGGAAGGGCCGGACGCATATCGGCCGCAAGGAAACATGGCCGGATTGGACGCCGCCGGCGGCGATGTTGAAGCGCCGGCCCGACTTGCCGCGCCACATGGCCGGCGGCGAAGACAACCCGCTGGGCGCGCGCGCGATGTATCTTTACTCGGGCGCTCGCGACACCATGTTCCGCATCCATGGCTCCAACGAGCCGTGGACGATCGGAAAAGCCGTTTCCTCTGGCTGCATCCGCATGCTGAACAACGACGTGACCGATCTGTTCAGCCGCGTAAAGGTGGGCACCACGGTCGTGGTGCTGTAAGCGAGCGCGCTATTTCGACAGCAAGGCCCCGACGTTTCGGGGCCTTGCTTGTTTGTAGCCCTATTCGAGAGAGCAATTGAATACTAAGTGGGTGAGCGCGGAAAAGATCACTTGAATGAAGACCCACACGCCAATCAGCGTCCAGGCGAGCCTGTATTTCTCGCGGCCATAGAGAAATGCGCCAAACAGCGGCAGAATGAGAAAAAAGAACTGCCAGGGCGTGCTGACGAACGTATCGCAATACCACAGATTTAGCTTTTCACTGACCATTACTCTCACCTTGGCAGATTGGTGTCGCCCATCAGGAATTCATCGACGGAATGGGCGCATTGGCGTCCCTCGCGAATGGCCCAGACGACGAGCGATTGTCCGCGCCGCATATCTCCGCACGCAAAAATCTTTTCGCGAGACGCTTTATAGGCCCGCGTATCCGCCGCGACATTGCCGCGCGAGTCGAGATCGATCCCGAGAGCTTCAAGCAGGCCTTCGCGCACCGGCGAAACGAAGCCCATGGCGAGCAGCACGAGGTCGGCCTTGAGCTTGAAGTCGCTCCCCGGCTCCTCCTGCATTTTGCCATCGACGCGCACGCAGCGCAGCGCCTTCACCGCGCCGTCCACACCCTCGAACTCCCGTGTCAGCACCGAGAATTCGCGCGTCGAACCCTCGTCGTGAGAGGACGACGTGCGCAGCTTCAGCGGCCAGTCGGGCCACGTCAGCAGCTTGTTCTCCTTCTCGGGCGGACGCGGCATGATTTCGAGCTGGGTGACGGAAAGCGCGCCCTGACGCACCGAGGTGCCGATACAATCCGAACCGGTGTCGCCGCCGCCGATGACCACGACATGCTTGCCCGTGGCGAGGATCGGCTCATTCGTCGTAAGCGGCTCTCCCGACACCCGGCGGTTCTGCTGCGGCAGAAAATCCATCGCGAAGTGAACGCCGCGCAATTCGCGGCCGGGGATGGTCAGATCGCGCGGGCATTCCGCGCCCCCTGCCAGGACAACGGCGTCATGACCCGCGACCAGATCATGCGCGGAAAGATCCACGCCGGCATGGACGCCGTAATGGAACTGGACTCCTTCCGCCTCCATCTGCGCGACGCGGCGGTCGATCAGATGCTTCTCCATCTTGAAGTCGGGAATGCCGTAGCGCAGCAGGCCGCCTGCCTTCGCTTGCTTTTCATAGACGTGAACGTCATGGCCGGCGCGGGCGAGTTGTTGCGCCGCGGCAAGCCCCGCGGGACCTGAGCCGACGACGGCGATCTTTTTTCCGGTAGTGCGCTTGGGCGGCTCGGGAACGACCCAGCCCTGCTCGAAGCCGCGGTCGATGATCGCACATTCGATGGTTTTGATCGTGACCGGCTGGTCCTGGAGATTCAATGTGCAGGAGGATTCGCACGGCGCCGGACAGACGCGACCCGTGAACTCCGGGAAATTGTTGGTGGAATGCAGATTGACGAGCGCGCGCCGCCACTCGCCGTGGTACACGAGATCATTCCAGTCGGGAATCTGATTATTGACCGGACAGCCATTGTGGCAAAACGGAATGCCGCAGTCCATGCAGCGCGACGCCTGGCTGCGCGTGGTTTCATCAGACAACGGAATGATGAATTCGCGATAGTGGCGAATGCGGTCGGCCGCCGGCTTATATTTGCGGTCATGCCGGTCGATCTCCAGAAAACCCGTCACCTTACCCATCTTATCGCGCACCTTTTCGCGCCGCGCGGCGGCGGCCCCGGCCCCTCTGATCGGCGCGGCCGCTTATGCCGAAGCGCATCCGCTATCCGACAAAGCGCCTTGAGCCGCCGCAATCTTGGATGTTTTCTAAACGCTTTCGAGGGGTCGCCGTCAAGCCGCGAAGCTTTCGCGTTACGCGCTGGCCGTCGCCCGCCCCTGGGCTATTGAGCGCTGGGGCACATGCCGCGCGCCGCCAGCGCGTCGCGGCGAGACTGGTCCTCCCTGACGAGCGTATGCAGCAATTTCACTTGTCGCTCGGCTTTCGCCTCGTAAAGCGCTGCGTCGGCCAGCGCAAGCAGCGCCTCGGCGTCAGCGCCATGTTCCGGCACCAAAGCTACGCCGACGCTGACTCCGATTGTCGCGGAAACCCCCTCGCCCAGGTCGTAGGACGCGGATATGGAATTCGTCAGCCGGCAGCTCAGCTCGGCCGCCTGCTCGCCAGTCAATTCCCTGGCGAGCACGACGAATTCGTCGCCGCCGATCCGCGCCGCCACGTCGGTCGCGCGCAAGGAGTTCCGGAGCCGATCGGCGACCATTTTCAAAAGCCTGTCGCCGGCGGCGTGTCCGTGAGTGTCGTTGACGGCCTTGAAGTTGTCGAGATCGAGAAAAAGCACGGCAAGATCGGTGCCTTGCGCCGTCCCGCCGTTGAGACCGGCGTCGACGGCGGCGGCAAGACCGACGCGATTCGAAAGCCCGGTGAGCGAGTCATGCTTGGCGCGATGATCGTTCTCGCGTTCAGCCTGCATTGTCGTCACCAGCATTCTGTTGAGATTGTATGCGGCGACAATCATGGCGGTGAGATAGAAAGGAACCTGCAAAAACACGACATAGAGCAGCGGTTCGCCCGAAAGAGCGGCGCCCAGCATAAATGGGACGAGGCTCGCCAGCATCATCGCGCCGGCGAGACGCGGCGCGCCGAAATTGCGAAATCCGACGCCGCCCACCATGGCGGAGCCAGAGAGACAGGCGAGCGTCGAGGAGATCCAGTCGCCGCTCGCAAGGCTGATCAGAGCGCCGTAGCCGACGCCGCTGCTCCAGAGAAGCTGAAGAAGGAGATAAATGTCGGTCGGCGTCGGGCGACGCGCCACCGCGGCGCGTCGCGACGCGGTCAGGACAATGAACCGTACGGCTCCGATGGCGATTTCAAAGATAAACCAGCTGATGAAAAGCGGCGTCTGTTCGCGCGCGGCAATAGCTCCGGAAACGACGATCGTATTGATGATGCCGCCGAAAAAGACGGGAAGAGTCCCGAATAGGCCCCCAATCAACTCCAGTTGTATGTCCCGAGATACGCCTGGCCCCGAGTCCACGAGCCACCGCATCGCAGGCCAGCGTGGCAGACTATACACTCTCGAATGGTCTCGCATCGGGCCTCCGGGCCGTCGCCAAGCCAAAAAAACTCATCGTTAAGCCAAGTTAGCCCGACTCCTCCTTTTACAATTCTCGCTGGCAAAAGCAAAGCCATACGCGCCGCGCTCGCCTGAGCGCGGCTTACTCGCCCGCGGCTTTCAGCTGTTGCGGCTGTCCTTTACGCGCGTTGATTTCGTTGAGCGCGCGCCGATATTCGACTGGCATCACCTTCCGGAACGCGCCCCTATACCGCGGCCAGTCGCTCAAAATGTCGCGCGCCCGCGTCGAACCGGTGTAGCGCAGATGATTGGCGATCAGCTGGCGCAGACGTTCGGCGTCGAAGCGCGTCATGTCGCTCATCACGTCGACGCGGCCGTGACCTTCCAGGTCGCCGGACTGGTGATAGGTCTCGGTCATGACGGTCTCCTCGTCACGGACCGGCTCGAGGTCCACCATCGCCAGATTGCAGCGCGTCGAGAACGTGTCGTCCTCGTCCAAGACATAGGCGATGCCGCCCGACATGCCGGCAGCGAAGTTGCGGCCGGTCTGCCCGAGAACCACCACGACGCCGCCGGTCATATATTCGCACCCGTGATCGCCCACGCCCTCGACGACGGCGATCGCGCCCGAGTTGCGAACCGCGAAGCGCTCGCCGGCGACGCCGCGGAAATAGCATTCGCCGGCGATGGCGCCGTAAAGCACGGTATTGCCGACGATGATCGACGCCGAGGGGTCGATCTGCTTGGCGTCGCGCGAGGGATATATGATCAGCTTTCCGCCTGAGAGGCCCTTGCCCACGTAATCATTGGCTTCGCCTTCCAGGCGCAGCGTCACGCCGCGCGCGAGGAACGCGCCAAAACTCTGGCCAGCCGTGCCGGTCGCACGAATGTCAATCGTGTCCTCAGGCAATCCCGCATGGCCGTAGATGCGGGCGACCTCGCCGGAAAGCATCGCGCCGGTGGCCCGATCGACGTTGCGAATCGGCGCCTCGATCGAAACCTTGGCGCCGCGATCAATCGCGGCCTGCGCTTCGGCGATGAGCTTATTGTCCAAAACCTTGTCCAGTCCGTGATCCTGCGCCCCACTGTGGCGGATCGCGTCGCCCTCTCCCTGCGGCTTAAAGAACAGCTGGGAGAAGTCGAGCCCGCGCGCCTTCCAGTGCGCAATCGCTTTATCCTTATCGAGCATTTGCATCTGCCCGATCATCTCGTCGAAGCCGCGGTAGCCCATGGCGGCCATGAGTTCGCGCGCTTCTTCGGCGACGAAGAAGAAGTAGTTGATGACATGTTCCGGCAAGCCGACGAAGCGCTTGCGCAAAACAGGATCCTGCGTCGCGACGCCGACCGGGCACGTGTTGAGATGACACTTGCGCATCATGATGCAGCCCGCCGCAATCAGCGGCGCGGTCGCGAAGCCGAATTCATCGGCGCCGAGCAACGCGCCGATCACCACGTCGCGTCCAGTGCGCAGTCCGCCGTCGACCTGCACCGCGATGCGGGAGCGCAAATTATTCAGCACCAGCGTCTGATGCGTTTCGGCGAGGCCGATCTCCCAGGGCGAACCGGCGTGCTTGATTGACGTCAGCGGCGAAGCGCCGGTGCCGCCCTCGAAACCCGAGATCGTCACGTGATCGGCGCGGCCCTTCGACACGCCCGCGGCGACCGTGCCGACGCCCACTTCGGAAACGAGCTTGACCGACACGGCGGCGCGCGGATTGGCGTTCTTCAGATCGAAGATGAGCTGCGCCAAATCCTCGATCGAATAAATGTCATGGTGCGGGGGCGGCGAGATCAGGCCGACGCCCGGCGTCGAATGGCGCACCTTGGCGATGACGGCGTCGACCTTGTCGCCAGGCAGTTGCCCGCCTTCGCCGGGCTTCGCGCCCTGCGCCATCTTGATCTGAATCATGTCGGCGTTGACGAGATATTCCGTCGTCACCCCGAAACGCCCGGAAGCCACCTGCTTGATGGCGCTGCGCATCGAATCGCCGTTCGGCAGCGGCTTGAAGCGATCCGGCTCCTCGCCGCCCTCCCCCGTATTCGACCGGCCGCCGATGCGGTTCATGGCGATGGCGAGCGTCGTATGCGCTTCGCGCGAAATCGAGCCGAAGGACATGGCGCCGGTCGAAAACCGCTTGACGATCTCGCTTGCCGGCTCGACCTCCTCGAGCGGAACCGGCGTGCGGCCGTCTTCCTCCGCCGCCTTGACGCGGAACAGCCCACGCAGATTTAGGAGCCTCTGGTCCTGCTCGTTCAGAAGCTTGGCGAAGGCGCGATATTGATCCTGCGCGTTCCCGCGCACGGCGTGCTGCAGCAGCGATATGGTCTGCGGCGTCCAGCTATGCGCTTCGCCTCTGATGCGGAAGGCGTAATCGCCGCCGACGTCGAGCGCTTCCTTGTAGACGGGCGCATCGCTGAAGGCGAGACGATGGCGACGCACGGTCTCGCGGGAGATTTCCTGGAGCCCGACGCCTTCGATGCGCGTCGTCGTGCCGGTAAAAAATTCGTCGACGAAGCTCTGCGCGAGACCGACGGCGTCGAAGATCTGCGCCCCGCAATAGGACTGATATGTGGAGATGCCCATCTTGGACATCACCTTGAGCAGGCCCTTGTCGACGGCCTTGATGAAGCGCTTGACGGCGGTCGGACCGTCGACGTCCGAGGGAAACTCCGCCGCCGAAGCGATGAGGGTTTCAAAGGCGAGATAAGGATTGATCGCCTCGGCGCCGTAACCCGCCAGGCAGCAGAAATGATGCACCTCACGCGCCTCGCCGGTTTCGACGACGAGCCCGACGGACGTGCGCAGGCCTCTGCGGATCAGATGATGATGCACCGCCGCGGTCGCGAGCAGCGCGGGAATCGGAATGCGGTCCGGCCCCACCATGCGATCCGACAGGATGATGATGTTATAGCGGTTGTTGACCGCTTCCTCGGCGCGTTCGCACAGCCGCTTGATGGCCGCGCGCATGCCTTCGGCGCCTTTGGCGGCGTCATAGGTGACGTCGATCGTCTTGGTGTCGAAACTGTCCTCGACCGTGCCGATCCAGCGGATCTTTTCGAGATCCTCGCTCGTCAAGATCGGCTGGCGAACCTCAAGGCGCTTTTTATTCGCCGAGCCTTCATGGTCGAGGATGTTGGGCCGCGGACCGATGAAGGAGACGAGGCTCATGACCAGCTCTTCGCGGATCGGGTCGATCGGCGGATTGGTCACCTGCGCGAAGTTCTGCTTGAAATAGGTGTAAAGCAGCTTCTCCTTGTCGGAGAGCGGCGACACCGGCGTGTCGGTGCCCATCGAGCCAATGGCTTCCTGGCCGGTGACCCCCATCGGGAACAGCAGAAGGTCGAGGTCTTCCTGCGTGTAGCCAAAAGCCTGCTGACGATCGAGCATCGACACGTCCCAGCGCGCGGGACGCGTATCGACCGCCTTCAGGTCTTCGAGCTGAATTTGCGTGCGCGCCAGCCACTCCTTGTAGGGATGAGAGTTCGACAGCTCCTTCTTGATCTCGTCGTCGGAGATGATGCGTCCCTGCTCCAGATCGACGAGCAGCATTTTGCCCGGCTGGAGACGCCACTTGGTGACGATCTTTTCTTCGGGAATCGGCAACACGCCCATCTCTGAGGCCATGACGACAAGACCGTCGTCAGTGACGAGATAGCGCGCAGGCCGCAATCCGTTGCGGTCGAGCGTCGCGCCGATCTGCAGGCCGTCGGTGAAGGCCATGGCGGCGGGGCCGTCCCAGGGCTCCATCAGCGCCGCGTGATGCTCGTAGAACGCCTTGCGGTCGGCGTCCATCAGCGGATTTCCAGCCCAGGCCTCCGGAATCAGCATCATCACCGCATGGGCGAGCGAGTAGCCGCCGCGCACCAGGAATTCGAGCGCGTTATCGAAACACGCCGTATCCGACTGGCCCTCATAGGAGATGGGCCACAGCTTGCTGATCTCGTCGCCGAACAGCGGCGACGACACCGACGCCTGGCGCGCCGCCATCCAGTTCAGATTGCCGCGCAGCGTGTTGATTTCGCCGTTATGCGCGACGAAGCGATAGGGATGCGCAAGTCGCCAGGACGGAAAAGTGTTGGTCGCGAAACGCTGATGCACCAGCGCCAGCGCCGAGATGAACCTCGGGTCCTTGAGATCGACGAAATACTCGCCGAGCTGCGAGACGAGCACCATGCCTTTGTAGACGATGGTGCGCGACGAGACCGAGACGGCGTAGAACTCGCGCCCGCCATTGCCGAGCGTATAGATTTCGTTCGAGGCGGCCTTGCGCGCGAGATAGATGCGACGCTCAAAGACATCGGCGTCGGCGACGCCGGCGCCCCGGCCGATGAAGATTTGCGCATGGTGCGGCTCGACCTCCTTCACCGCCTCGCCAAGATCGCTCGAATCGACCGGGAGATCGCGCCAGCCGAGAACGACAAGCCCCTCTTCTTCGACCGACTTTTCGATGATGGCGCGCGCGCTCGCGCGCGTTTCGGGATCGCGCGGCATGAAATACTGGCCGATGGCGTAGTCGCCGGCCGCGGGGAGCGCGACGCCAAGCTTGGCGCACTCGTCCTTGAAGAACTCGTGCGGGATCTGCAGGAGAATGCCGCAGCCGTCGCCGAGCTTGGGGTCAGCGCCGACTGCGCCGCGATGATCGAGATTGAGCAAGATGCGCAATCCCATCTCGACGATCGCATGCGACTTTTCGTTGCGCATGTTGGCGACGAAGCCGACCCCGCAGGAATCGTGCTCTTTAGCCGGATCGTAGAGCCCTTGCGCACGCGGAAGAAGGGGATCGCGACCAAGCGGCTGCGATCCAGATTCAGCGAAATGCTCGGCGGCTTTCGTCATCTCGGCGTCTCCTCGACAGGATCGCGCCTTGTCGTGCGCCCTTCCCGCCGCTCATCGAACCATAAAATTGTCGCGGGCGTGACGGAAATCGTCATACGCTCACGGCCGTATGTCGCCCATGCGCAGTTGCGCAACGGCGGCTTGACGATCCCTCGCGTCCGTTGTCTCGCGACAGGACGCGGGATAATCGACCTGTCGCCTTGCGAACCCTCGCATTCTCGTCGCTCTTGGCTCCGTGCCGGCCGCCGACGACGAAATTGACACGAGACTTCCTAAAGCGCACGCCGCCTTAAGGTCAGCATCGCTGACATATCTGCGGGCAAACTTACTGCCAGATTTGGATTGACGTGACAAGCAACCGCTTGGGCTTTGGCGGCGCGGCCGTCCAACGCCCGCCTCAATGTTTATAGAGAATCCCCGCGAATCTAAGAGGGCTGGGACAAGGAAAAGCAATGCGGTCATGCGATTGGAAAGCGCGGGCGTCGTTCGCGTTGGCGCTGGCGGCGAGCGCCGCGGTCCCCCAGCACGCCTTCGCGCAGTTCTTCTTCCGCCCCTTCGCCTATAGCTATCGGTATCAATCCCCGGATCAGGAAGCCCCCGCCTTTGCGTCCCAGCGGGCCGTCGCCTCGATCATCGGGCGGGAGGGATATCGACTCGTCGGTCCGCTCGGCCACAGAGGCGAGCAGATCGTCGTCACCGGCGTCAATCGCCGTGAGGGCGAGATGCGCTTTTTCATCGATCCCTATGAAGGACGCATATTGCGCGCGGTGCGGCTGGGAGCCCGGCCGATGTATGATCGCGGGCCGCGCCATGGCGGCGATTACGGCCCAGGCGGCGGCGACCCCTATGCGGCGCCGCCCGCGGCGGCGGGTCCCGGGCCGGTTGGCTCCCGCCCGGCCACGCGCGGCGTCGACAGGGAAAGCTTGTCGGGACGGGATCGCTCGCCGCGATCGGCCAGTGGCGGCGCGCCGGAAGAGAACGTTCAGGCAAGGCCAATCCAACAGCGCCCGCAGGCGGCGCGCAAAGGCGCAGCCTCGAAGCTCCCGCGCGCGTCAGCGCGGGGGAACGAGCCGGCGACGCCTTCTTCGCCCGCCAGCGCCGCGGCCGCGCCTGCGGCGCCGTCGCCAGTCACGGCGTCAGCGCCCACCCAGGCCAACGCTGCGCCGGCGCAAGCCGCCAAGGACTCAAAGCAAAACGCGGATAAGGTCGAGACGCCGACGCCAGCCTCGGCTGAAAAAGCCTCGGAGCCGGGCGCCGCGCCGACAGCGACGCTGGCCGCCGAGACGCCCGCCGCCCCGCCGGCGCGCAGCGCTCCCGCCAAGCGCGCGGCGGCGGGCCGAGCGGCTGGCGGTTCGTCGCGCCGGGCGATCGTGCCGCCTCCAGGCTCCAAAGGCGTGACGGTAGTGTCTCCGGCCGCCGCGTCGGCGCCAGCGGCTTCGACCCCGGCAGGTTCAGCGACGGCGAAAACGCCCGACGCCGCCGCGAAGCCCAAAGCCGGCGGATAACAAAAGAGGCGCCCGCTGCGGGCGCCTCTCGCCTATCATTTCAGATATTTCGCCGTTACGCCGCCTTGGACTCGACGATCGTCGCAGCCGGCGCGGCGACGCCGATGTCGATGCGGCGGGGCTTCTGCGCCTCGGGAATCTCGCGCACGAGGTCGACATGCAGCAAGCCATTGACGAGGCTCGCGCCTGTTACGACGACATGGTCGGCGAGCTGGAAGCGGCGCTCAAACGCGCGCGCGGCGATGCCCTGGTGTAGGACCTCGCGGCCCTGCGCCGGCTCCGCCGTCTCCTTCGAACCCTTGATCGCGAGCGTGTTTTCTCTGGTTTCGACCGACAGCTCGTCGCGCGAGAAGCCCGCCACCGCGAGCGTTACGCGATAGGCGTTCTCGCCGGTGCGCTCAATATTATAAGGCGGGTAGCTTTGGGACGGCTCCAAACCGCTGGCTTGATCGAGCAGGTTGAACAGACGGTCGAAGCCGACAGTCTGACGGTATAGCGGCGAAAGATCGAACTGACGCATGACATATCCTCCAGTTGAGCGACATGCGGCGCGCTTGCGTTACCGCGCCGCGCCTCTTCGCGCGTCCGTTACGGCCCGCGCTGGCCTCGATTTAGGAAGCGGAGCGGCGGCGTTCAAGAGGCGCGAGCGTGAGCGACGGCAGCGTTTCAGGCCGGCAGAGAATGACGTTCGGGCGCTCGGAACGGCGGCTCCAGCGCAAGCACGAGCTTGACCAGATCCGCCTGACGGCTCGCGCCGGTCTTCTGGAAGATGCTCTTCAAATAGCCCTTAACCGTGCCTTCGCTCAGGCCAAGCGCCCGCGCCGTAGCCGGGACGCCGCCGACTTCGGCGATAGCGAGCAGAACCGAGCTCTCTCGAGCGGTAAGGCCGAACACGCCCGTGGCGACCGCTCCCGCCTCGCCGGAGTTGAGCGCGAGCCTGCGCAGAAACAACGCCGACAGTCCTTTTGACAGCGGCAGCACATGCATCACGCAGCAGCGCGACTCCCCTCGTTTCACCATGATGGCGAAAGCTTCCGCATCAGCGCCGCCTTTAGGTGAGAGCGCGCGCTCCAGGGCCTCTTTCGCGCGCGGATCGCGCAGCGTCAGCGTTTCGCCGCAGATCGCCAGCGCATCGCCTTCAACGAGCATCTCGTCGGCGCTGCGATTCCGATGGACGACGCGCATCCTGCCATCGACGATAAGCACAGGCGACGTCAGTTCCTCGAATAATTCGACGAGAGCGGATGCGTCCGACGCCGGACTGTGCGGCGCGATGGCCTCGGCGAGATGCGGCAGAAGCGCGTCAAGCCGCCTCTTCCCCTGGGCGTCGGCCAAGCCTGCGCGCGCGTCGCGAAAGGCGACGAATATGCAGACGCCTGTCTCGGATCGGTGAATGACTCCGCCGATCACGTCGGCGAGGCCGAAAGGAGCCATCCAGCGTTGATACGCCCCGCTCTTATGAAGCTTGTCGAGCGAGACGAAGTCTTCCGAGGAGAACGCTTTGCCAACGCCAATCTCGGCCAAGACGCGGGCCTTGACCGGATCGAGTTTGCGATGGTTGCGTAGATATTCGACGATCCACGCCTTCTCGGCGCGCGTCGAATGCTTGAGCTCCAACAGCGCCGAAACGCGGTCTTCGAACAGCAGGGCCGCAAAGCGGGCATCCAAAAAACGCGCGATCTCGTCCAGCGCATCGGGCCAGCGCTGGGCTTCGGCGCCAGCGGCTGCAATCGCCGCGAGGACGCGCGCTTCCGCATCTTTCGTTGAGGTCATGTCTCACCCGGTGCGACCCCTCGCCACACCTACGCAAAGCCGGTCTTCGCGATGGCGCTTGCCGCGCAGCGAAACGTCAATTTGCCCTGGAGCCCTACAAAAACCGGCAAAAATACGAGGGCGCCAACCCGCCGCACCATAGCGTTAGTGTTGCGCAACTGCAACAAGGACAAGAATTTACGTAAAAGCCGCGCATCACCCTCCCGATCGGGGGGAAACGGAGAAAATCCTAGCAGGTAGGTTACGTCAAATGAATCGGCGCGGCTCCATGTCCAGTTCGGCATCAACAAAGACAGCGACGAGGGACGCAAGGCGAAAGGGCTTGCGCGCCTTTCTCGCTGCGACGCTTTTCGTCGTCTCGGCGCTGACGCAGGCGACAATCGCGCCGCACGCCGCTTTATCGGCGACGCTTGGGCTCTGCGCCGATGGCCACGCGCCGGCGAACAAGAAGGAGCCGGGCGGCGCGCCCGCGCTCGGCCAGCATGGACATTGCGGCGCCTGCCCGATCGCGACGGCGCCCATCCTTCCTGAAAAGCCGCTGATTGCGCGACTCGAACAATCGCCCGTCGCGCTCGTGTATGTCGACGCTTGGGCATTTGAACCGCAAGAACGACGCCGTCCCGGCGAAACGCGCTCGCGCGCGCCTCCCACGCTCTCCTGACGAAACAAAACTCGCACCGTTTCAACCGCCGCTCGCCGGCGGACCAGGAGATCTGTTCCATGTCACCCACCGCTCTTCTGCGCGGCGTCAGCGCCTGCGCCCTCACTCTCGCGTCGGTTGCGAGCGCTGAGGCACAAGTCTCTCTCCCGCAGATCGTCGTTGGCGCGGCGCAGCGCGCCGCCGCGGCGCCTCCATTGGAAAAGGCCGGCGACGCCGCTGTGGTCACGCAAAAGGAGATCGTCGAGGAGAAGCCGCCGATCACGGATACGGCGAAACTTCTTGAACGCGAGCCCGGCGTCAGCGTGCAGACCGGCGGCGGCGTATCAGGCCTCCCGGCGATCCATGGCCTCGCGGACGATCGCCTGAAAATTCTCGTGGGCGGGGTGCAGACGACGTCGACCTGCGCCAACCACATGAATTCGCCGCTGAGCTACACCGACCCCAATACGATCGGCCGGGTTGAAGTCGTGACCGCCGTCGCGTCCGTGAGCAAGGGCGGCGATTCGATCGGCGGCTCGATCCTGGTCACGCCGAAATCGCCGGTATTCGCGACGCCCGTGGTCGCTCCCGCGGTCATCGGCCCCGGCGGCGCGCCGGTTTCGCCGATCGTCGCCGCGAGCCCCTACGGTCCCGTTCCTTACCTCCCGTTGCCGGTTCCTGGCTCGCTGCGTTTCGGCCCGAACAATGAGGTGCTGGCGACGGGAACGCTCTCGGCGTTCTTCCGCGGCAACAACAACGGCGTCGGCGTTTCCGCGAACGTCAACATGGCCAACGACCATTGGAGCCTGCTCTACAACGGGTCCTGGCAGCGGGCGACCGACTATCACGCTGGCGGCAATGGCGACAAAGTTCTGTCGACGAGCTTCATCTCGGAGAACCACGCCGTCACGCTGGGCTACCAGAATGAGGGACACCTCTTCACTTTCCGCGGCGCCTATCAGAACATCCCCTATCAGGGATTTCCGAACCAGCGCATGGATATGACGCGAAATCGCTCCTATTCGCTGGACGCGGGCTACAAGGGCGCCTACGAGTGGGGCACGGTCGAGGCGCGCGCCTATTGGCATCAGGTGTTCCACAAGATGGGGTTCCTGGAGGACCGCTTCTATTTGAACCATCCGATGATCGCGCTCGGACGCGACTTCGGCTATTCGGTCAAGACTGAAATTCCTTACGGCGAGCAGGACCTCTTCCGTATCGGCAATGAGTTCCACGGCTACCGGCTGCAGGACTATTGGCCGAACGATTTCACCAACTTTCCTAATTTCGCCGCCATGCCGCGGCAGTTCGCCCAGCTCAACATCAACGGCGGCCAACGCAATCGCATCGGCACCTATGCGGAATGGGAACGCCGCTGGACGCCGCAGTGGATGACCCTGATTGGCTTGCGCAACGACGTTGTGTGGATGGATACAGGTCCTGGCCGCAGCTATACCCCCTTCGCATTCGGCAATCCAAACGTCAGAGCAGTCAATCTGTTCAACGCGCAGAGCCACGCCCGCACCGACGTCAATTTCGACATGACCGCGTTGGCGCGCTACGAACCCACCCCGGGCAGCCTTTACGAATTCGGCTATTCGCGAAAGACGCGCTCTCCCAATCTTTATGAGCGCTATATCTGGCCGGTGTTCAGCCCGTTCACGGCGATGTTCAACTGGTTCGGCGACGGCAACGGCTATACCGGCAATCTCAATTTGAAGCCGGAAGTTGCGCACAACATCGCCTTCACGGGCGCCTGGCGCGACATGTCCGGCGCCAACAATTGGGAGGCGCGGATATCGCCCTTCTATACCTTCGTCGAGAACTACATCGACGGCGCCAGAACCGGCGGCACCTTTAATCAATTCCCGGTGCCAAATTCCTATATTTTCCAGATCATGCAGTTCCGCAACTTCAACGCGGAACTCTATGGCGTCGACGCCTCTGGCAGAATCAAGCTGCACGAATCGCCGGAATACGGCAGACTGCAAGCCCTGGGCGTCGTCAGTTTCGTCTACGGGCGAAATCTCGACATCGGCAATCCGCAATATTGTCTGCCGGGCAACGGTCTGTGCTCCGTCGCCTCCTTCTTGATCAAGAAGGGCGACGGACTCTGGAATATAATGCCTGCCAATGCGCGCATTACGCTCGAGCACCAGCTCGGCGGAATGACCCTGGCCGCCGAAACCCAGCTTGTCGCGCCCAAGGACCATGTCTCCGCCAACAAGGGCGAGTTCACCACCCCGGCCTATGCGCTGCTCAACCTGCGCGCGGCCTATGAGTGGAGCAACATGCGCATCGACCTTGGCGTCGACAATCTCACCGACGCCCTCTACTCGCTGCCGCTTGGCGGATTCGATCTGTCGAACTATTCGTGGAACGCGCGCCTGCTCGGACGCAATGCGGGTCTTGCGAGCGTGCGGCAGGTGCCCGGCATGGGCCGCAATTTCTACGCGGGCGTGACCGTGAAGTTTTGATCGAAACGCGCTATTTAGAGAGGCGGCGCCGGCGCCGCCTTTCCACGGACGCTCCGATGCGACGATCTCTCCTTCTTATTGTCTCGCTGTTCGCGATGGGCGCGCCGGCGCATGCCGAAATCATCGGCGCGCAAGCGCCGCGCGCGGTTTCCGAGAACGAGATGAAGGCCTCTTTGCGGGAGATCGATCTCGTCGGGGCAAATGGCGCGCCGCTCAATCTGCGCGCGCTGATGGCGAATGGCCGGCCGACGCTCGTAACCCTTTGGGCGCATTGGTGTCCCAATTGTCTCGCCGAAATGAACGGCTTCAAGGCGATCGCCGCCGCCTGCCCTGAGCGCTGGAACATGGTCTTCGTCTCGGCGCGCGCGAGCGACTACGCGAAGGATATGGCGAAGTTCAAAACCTACCGCCTGCCTTGGAAAATCTTCCGAGTCGGCGATTCCACCAAGACCGACGTCGCCAAGGCCAGAAGCGCGCGGGCGTTCTACGGCGCGACCGCGGATGGCGGCGTCGTCACCCCCCTGCACTATTTGATCGGCGCGGGCGGAAGAGTCGACGCCATCGTCAGCGGCCGAATGAACTTTGCGGAGCCGCAGCGCCTTGCGGCCTTTTGCGCCGACTGAAACGGCGCCGTTCGGCCTCGTCGCCAAAATGCATTATCTTCGCGCGAAGATTCGGCCGTGCATCGCCGAGGAGAGCCCATGCGAGAACTAGTCGCGTCGCCCGGAAACCCGATCCCCGAAGGCGCCGCCGTCTACGCCCTGAAGACGCGGGACGGACGCCGGTTGCGCGCCGCGGCTTTTCCCTGCGCCGGGCGGGCGCGCGGCACCGTGGCGCTCTTCCAGGGCCACAATGAATTTATCGAGAAATATTTCGAGACGATCGAAGATTTGCGCAGCCGCCGCCTCGACGTCGTCGCGCTCGACTGGCGCGGTCAGGCCGGCTCGGAGCGCGAACTCGCCGACCCGCGCAAGGGGCACATCGACGATTTCTCGCAATATCAGCGCGACTTGGAAGTGTTCGTCTCCCAGGTGTTGAGCAATCGGCCACAGCCCTGGTTCGCGCTTGCCCATTCGATGGGCGCGGCGATCCTGCTCGACGCGGCGCATTCGGGACGAGCGCCTTTCCAGCGTATGGTGCTGACCGCCCCGATGATTGATCTCGCCAATCTGCGCTTTCCGCGCGGTTCGCGCTGGCTCGCCGACACGCTCGACATGTGCGGGTTCGGCGGCATGTACATTCCGGGCGGAACCGGCGCCTCTTTCATCGAGAAGCCTTTCGAGGGCAATCTGCTGACGACCGATCCGGTTCGATTCGAACGCAACGCGGCGATTCTCAGAGCGGCGCCGCAGCTGGCCATCGGCGATCCGACGATCGGCTGGGTCAACGCCGCTTTTCGGTTGATGCGCGCTTTTGAATCGCCGGACTATGCGCGAAACGTCCGCGCCGCCATTTTGATGTTCGGCTGCGGACAGGAGATGATCGTCTCCAACGCGGCCATCGAGCGTTTCGCGCAAAATCTCGACAGCAGCGCGCTCGCGATGATTCCCGGCGCCAAACATGAGCTGATGATGGAGCGCGATCAGTTTCGCGGCCAGTTCTGGCGCGGCTTTGACGCGTTCATTCCGGGCGAAGCGCGGGTAGCGCAGAGCACGCTCTAAACGCCTGCGATCGATCAGTTTCTCTGCTTTTGGGCGGGCTCCGCCCAATGCAGCGTGATCTAAGCGCCGAGCAGCTTCAGCGCCTCTTCGTGCAGCGCCGGATCGCCCGCAGCGACAATGGCGCCGCCTGGGGCCGCCGCGCCGCCGCCCCAATTGGTGACGACGCCGCCGGCGCCCTCGATGATCGGAATCAGCGCCACGATGTCGTAGGGCTGCAAATTCGTCTCGATGACCAGATCGACATGGCCCGACGCCAGCGCGCAATAGGCGTAGCAGTCGCCGCCGTAACGCGAGAGCCGCGCCTCGCGCTCGACGCGATCGAAATCTTCGCGCAGGGCTGGGTCGATCAGCAGCGGCGCGGTCGTCATCAGCGTCGCCTGCGCGAGCGTCGGACAGCGGCGAGTCGCGAGCTTGCGCGTTTCGAGGGCGCCGCGCGCGCCCTCCGGCCCCCTTGCCGGTCCTCGCCAATGCGCGGCCTCGCCGTCGCCGAAGAAACGCTCGCAGGTGAACGGCTGACTCATCAGCCCGTAGCACGGGCGGCCGCGATGCGTGAGGCCGATCAGCGTGCCCCACAGCGGCAGACCGCAGATGAAGCTTTTCGTGCCGTCGATCGGATCGAGCACCCAGACATATTCGGCGTCTTCGCGTAACGAGCCGAATTCCTCGCCGTAGATCCCATGGTCGGGAAAGGTCGATTCGATTAGCCGCCGCATGGCGAGTTCGGCGGCGCGGTCCGCCTCCGTGACGGGATCGAAGACGCCCCCATGCGCCTTGTCGTCCGCGGCGAGCGTCGTCCGGAAGAACGGCATGATGGCCTCCGCCGAAACATCGGCGAGGCGTTCGACGAATCTTTCGAAATCAACAGCGGTCATGCGAGCTCCAGGCCGGGCGCGTCGAGCGCCCAGCTACTCGGCCGCCGCCCGCCGCTCGCCGCCCAAAATCTCGCGCAAGTCTTCGTGCCGCGCCACCACCGCCATGACCTCTGCGAGATCGCGGGCGACGGCGTCGAAGCGCTCGTTCTTCTGGAGCGTAGACTCGTCCATGTAAAGGCCGCGCGACACTTCGATCTGCAAGGCGTGCCAGCCGGCGGCCGGCTTGCCGTAATGCTCGGTGATGAAGCCGCCGGCGTAAGGGCGGTTGCGCATAACGTGATAGCCCCGGCCGCGCAGCCGATCTTCGATGATATCGACGAGTCCGGCGGAGGCGCTCGCGCCGTAGCGATCGCCGATGACAAAGTCGATTCGCCGCTTGTCGCCCCGCGACGTCACTGCCGGATCGCGCGCGCCGGTCGAAGGCATCGAATGACAGTCGATCAGCACGGCCAGGCCGAAACGGCCCGTGGCGCGCTCCATCAGGCCGCGCAACGCCGCATGGTAGGGTTTATAGAGGCTGTCGATGCGCCGTAAGCCCTCGTCGAGCGGGAGACGCTTTTCATAGATTTCGCGCGCGTCGGCGACGACTCGTGGAATCGTTCCCAGTCCCGCCGCGACGCGCAGCGAGCGCGTATTGGCGAAGGACGGCAAAGCGCCGTCAAAGAGCCGGGGATCGAGCTCGTAGGGTTCGCGATTGAGATCCAGATAGGCGCGTGGAAATCGCGCCAGCAGCAACGGCGCGCCGACAGACGGGGCCGCCCCGAAGAGATCGTCGACATAGGCGTCTTCCGAACGGCGCAGGGTGGCGGCGTCAAGCGGCGTCGCGGCGAGAAAACGCGCGGGATAGATTCGACCCGAATGCGGCGAGGAAAACACCAGCGGCGACGTTAGTTCGTCAGGCTCGACAATGTCGAAGGCGCGCTCGAATTCCGGTTCGCAGCATGACGTCGCCGTCAAAGTCGATTCCCGCCACTCCCGGATTCCCTCGTTCATTCTCTCATCTCGTTTGCGAGCGCAGCCGCTTTCCGCAGATCACGCCAAAGCGCGGTACAGGCGCTCGAAAAGGACCGTGCGTCACGCTATATTGGACGCTAAGTTAACGCGACGCCGCCTCGGTTTCACCTGAAATTTACGAAGCTCGGGCGATATGATGAAAAACACGCGAGGATGGCGATGAACGACAGGCCAGCCGCAAGAATTCTGCTTGCGGAAGACGATAACGACATGCGGCGTTTCCTGGTCAAGGCTTTGCAGCAAGCCGGTTTTTCGGTCACTTCCTTCGATAACGGGCTTTCCGCTTACGACCAGCTTCGCGTCGAGCCCTTCGAACTTCTGCTGACCGACATCGTCATGCCCGAGATGGACGGCATCGAGCTCGCCCGCCGCGCCACCGAGCTTGATCCCGACATTAAGGTCATGTTCATCACCGGCTTCGCCGCGGTCGCCCTCAATCCCGACAGCCACACGCCGCGACAGGCGAAAATCCTCTCCAAACCGTTCCATTTGCGGGACTTGGTCACCGAGGTGCACAGAATGCTCGCGGCCTAGCCGACCTCGACGCAAGCTTCGCAAATCGCCGCAACGTGACGCTCGTCCGTGCCGCAACACCCCCCAAGAATGCGCAAGCCGGGAAAGGTCTCGCGCAATTTCCGATATCTGCGGCCGAGATCAATCGGGTCGCCGGAATCGAGCGTTTCCGATTCGTCGAGTTCGGCGTGGCTCTTGGCGGAGGCGTTGGCCTTGACGCCGACAAGCCGTTTCATCCATGGCTCTTCCGCGGCAAGCGCCTGCTCGAAATGCGTCGGATGTGCGCAATTGATCATGTAATAGGCGGGCGCCGCGTCGGTCTCGCCATCCACCCTCTCGATCGCCTCGCGCAGAGCGACCCCGCTGGCGAGCTTGCCGTCGGTCTCTACCGTGAAGGATATGGCGCATGGCATGGCGCAGGCGCGGGCGGCGCGGGCGACGCCAATCGCCTCGCCGACGTCATTGAGCGTATAGGCTGCGACCATGTCGGCGGCCGTCGCGGCGAAAACCGCGATCTGCGGCGCGTGATAGTCTTCCGCTTCCGCGGCGCTCATGCGCCCCGCGACGTAGCCGTCGCCCCGAGGTCCGATGACCCCGGAGACAACGATCGGGCTTTGCTCCGACTCCCAGGCCTTCCGGAGGTCGTCGAGCAGATCGATCGAGGCCGCGTTGATGCGCTTCAATTGCTCCGTATCGTAGCCGAGTTTTGCGCCCCAATCCCGGTTCGCTCGCCAGGTCGGGCTGTCCAGGATGAGACCGCGGCCGTGCCGGCGCGCGATCGCGAGGTAGCGCTCGTAATAGGCGCGCAGCCGCGCCCGCCCCTCGTCGCTGTCGACAAGCAGGAAGGACGCGAAATGCGGAAGGTCGACGCCCTCGTGGAAGATGAAGGTCGTCTCCATGCCGCCGTCGCTGATGAAGAGACCCGGCTTCAACTGTGGCAGATCGGATCGATATTTGGGCATTGACTTTGTCCTTGCGTGCGGCGCGCGGGCGCTGCGCCGGTAAGGGCCAACTTGCCCATTTGCCTGCATTGCGGTATCAGCGCCACCAAATTCGCTTGTTTCGATCGGCCGACCCCGCGCCGCCGCGGCGCGGGGTTTCAGCCGTTTCCATCGCAGAGGAATGCTTCGCTATGAAAAAGGACATCCATCCCGAATATCATACGATCAAGGTCGTGATGACGGACGGCACGGAATATTTGACCCGTTCCACCTGGGGCAAGGAGGGGGACACGTTGAATCTCGACATCGACCCCAAGACGCATCCTGCTTGGACCGGCGGCTCGACGCAACTCCTCGACCGCGGCGGCCGCTTGTCGCGCTTCAACTCCCGCTTCGGCAATCTTTCTTTCGGCAAGAAATAGCCGACTGAACACAAAAAGGAGGCGGCGGGTGAACCGCCGCCTCCAGTTGGCTCGCCTGAAGGATATTAGCGGGCGAAAGCCTCTCGCAGTCTGGCGATTTGCGCTTCGACCGGACTGGGCGCCACCTCCGGCGCGGCGAACTCGGGCGCGAGCGCATAGATCAGCCGGTCGAGATGGATGATCCGCGCCTGCAGGCGCAGGGATTGCAGCGACAGCTCCCGCAGGCGCGCCGGCAAGCGCTCGAACAGATCGGGGGCGGAGGCCAGCTCCTGTTCACGAAGCTGGACGCGATGCCGGTCGCTCGCCGCCTGATGGCGCGTCAACTCGCCCTGATTCACCGCGCGCTGCAGCAACAGCCAGGACGCGATCTGCATTAGTCGTGTGGTGAGCCGCATGCTCTCCGCGGCATAGGCGAGGGCTTCGGTCTTGGACAGCGCCTTCGCCTGAAGACGCCCGTCCCCGTCGAGATAGGAAGCGGCCTCTTCCACCAGACTCATGCCCTCGCGAAACAGGACGCAAAAGCCTTCCGATCCCGCCAGCCTCTCAACAAAAGAGACCGGCTGCTGCTTTTCTCCGACGTTGCCTTTGACTCGCGCCATCTAACGCTCACGCAAATTCGACGCGACTGCGTCTCTGATGCGCGAACAGTAACGTAGGCGAACCTGGGGCGCGCGCTTAGTCTTTCTTTAACCTTAATGGGACGGCACCGCCGAACGCGCAAAAAGAGAGCCGCGACGGCGGCTCTCAAGGCTTCTTGACAGGGAGGCATCAAGGACGAGTGGAGAAGAAGCCACTCGGGATGTCCCGTAAGGGACACTATCAGGCTGGACGACAATCCTTAATTTAAGGTTAACGGGCTGGACGGGCGCGCCAGTCTCGAGCGTTCCTTGCGGACCGCGAGCGCCGCGACAAAAGATCGGCGGATCGCCGGCTTAGCCGCCCCCGCCATCCGCCCTCTCGCCCCTGCCCGACAAAGCGCGAGCGGCGACGACGGGAGCCGAGCGCGCCCGAGGTCTTTCAGGAGCGCCAAAAAGGACTGGCCCCGCGTCGAAAACTGGCGCATTTGAACCGGACCCCACGTTCATCCCGAACTTTCCGCAGCGCTCAAAGGCGTTGAATCTCCCACACCCCTCCTCCTAGGCTCCGCTCAATGATTCGCTCCGCCTTGATGAATGTGATGACCGCCGCCGCGCTGAAAGCGGGCCGCGGCCTCAAACGCGACTTCGGCGAGGTCGAGAACCTCCAGGTTTCCGTCAAAGGTCCAGGCGATTTCGTCACCGCAGCCGACATGCGCGCCGAGAAGACTCTTTTTGAAGAGCTGTCAAAGGCGCGCCCCGGCTACGGCTTCGTCTTGGAGGAGGGCGGCGTCATCGAAGGCTCCGACAAGAGCCACCGCTGGCTGATCGACCCGCTCGACGGCACGTCGAATTTTCTGCATGGCGTTCCAATCTTCGCCATCTCCATCGGCCTGGAGCGCGAGGACCGCCTCGTCGCCGGCCTCGTCTACAATCCCGCGACCGACGACATGTTCGTCGCCGAGCTCGGCCAAGGCGCCTATTTCAACAATCGCCGCATGCGGGTGGCTGCACGGCGCTCGCTCGGCGAGTCCATGGTCGCCTGCGGGATTCCGCCGCTGGCGCGCGCGCGCGATCATGAGTCCTTCAAACGCGAGCTTGGCGCCGCCATGGGAAAGATCGCCAATATCCGCCGCATGGGCGCGGCCGCGCTCGATATGGCGATGGTCGCCTGCGGGCGCTTCGACGGCTATTGGGAACGCGGCATAAACTCCTGGGACGTGGCGGCGGGAATCGTGCTCGTGCGCGAAGCCGGCGGTTTTGTCAGCGACCTTTCGGGAGGCGCCGACATGCTGGCCAAGGGCGAGATATGCGCGGGCAACGAAACGATTCACCGCCAGCTTCTCGATGTTATGAGGAAGGCGTGAACGCGCCCGCCGCGCAAAGGTCGCCGAGTCTGCGCTTGCGCGTCGACGACGACTGGCCCGCCATTCTGGATGTCTGGGTCGCCTCTTGGCGGGCCACCTATCCCGAGATCGACTTCGAGACGCGCCGCGACTGGCTCCAACGCCACGTTCGCGACCTCGAATCCGCCGGGGCGGTGACGCTTTGCCTGTTTGAGCCTCAGTCGTCGCTTGCCGGCTTCGTCGTGATCAATCCGGCCGACGGCTGGCTCGATCAGATCTGCGTCGCGCCCGATCGATTCGGCGCGGGCCTCGGCGCGTCGCTGCTCTCGGCGGCAAGAACTGTCTCGCCGCGGCTCATTCGCCTCGACGTCAATGCGGACAATGCGCGCGCCATCGGTTTTTACCAACGCGACGGGTTTTCGGCCGTGGGACGCGGCGCAAATACGCTGTCCGGGCGTGAAACCATCATGATGGAATGGCGGCCGCAGGGAGGATAACAATTCTCTCCAGCCGGGTTTTCATTGCGTCTCCGCTCCTATAATATTCGCCATGCATTCGAGTTTCGGCCGAACGATCTTGCTCTCTCGTCTCAAGACGCGCGGCGCCTGACCTTCCCCAAAGCTTCGACTGACTGAAAAGAACGCAGCGATCCGCAGCGTTCCCGCGATTTTGAAAGGGAAAAGCAATGCCGACAGGCGCCGTGAAATGGTTCAATGCACAAAAGGGCTTCGGCTTCATTCAGCCGGATGCCGGCGGCCAGGACGTCTTCGTTCATATTAGCGCCGTCGAGCGCGCAGGGCTGGACGGCCTCGCTGAAGGCCAGAAGGTCGCCTATGAACTCGTCGTCGACAAGCGCAGCGGCAGGTCGTCCGCCGACAAACTGCAGCTGGAGGATTAAGCTGCGGAGCCTTGGCGTTGCTCGCCAAGATGCGCGATGCGCACCATATTCGTTGCGCCCGGCGTGCCGAAAGGCATGCCGGCGACAATGATCACCCGATCCCCGGGACCGCCGAATCCTTCGCTCTCGGAATATTCGCAGGCCCGCCCCACCATATCTTCGATGTCGACGGCGTCGCGCGTTTCAAGCGCGTGCACGCCCCAGACGAGCGCCAGGCGACGGGCCGTGTCTCGATTCGGCGTCAGCGCGAGAATCGGCGACTGCGGTCGTTCCCGCGCAATGCGCAACGCCGTCGAACCTGATGACGTCCAGGCGATGATCGCCTTCGAATGAAGCGTCTGCGCGACGTCGCGGGCGGCGACGGCGATCGCGTCGGCTGACGTCGGATTGGGCAATTCGCCGCGCTGGGCGTTGATGATCGAACGGTAGATCGCGTCCGTCTCCACCTCTTCCGCAATCCGGCTCATGGTGGCGACGGCTTCGTGCGGATACTGCCCCGCCGCGCTTTCGGCGGAAAGCATGACGGCGTCAGCGCCTTCAAAAACCGCGGTGGCGACGTCAGACACTTCGGCGCGCGTCGGCAGGGGCGAGAGGATCATCGACTCCAGCATTTGCGTGGCGATGACGACAGGCTTGCCGAGCCGGCGCGACGAACGGTTGATGCGCTTTTGAAGTCCGGGGACGCGCTCGAGCGGCACCTCGACGCCAAGATCGCCGCGCGCCACCATCAGCGCGTCAGAAACCTCGATCACCTCATCGAGCCTCGAAATCGCTTGAGGCTTCTCGATCTTCGCCATGACCAGCGCCTGGCCTTGCGTGATCTGTTTCACTTCAAGGACGTCTTCGGGACGCTGGACGAAGGAGATCGCGACCCAATCGACGCGCTGTTTCAACGCGGCGTCGAGATCGGCGCGATCCTTATTGGTCATTGAAGTGATCGGAATCTCCGTATCCGGCAGGCTTACGCCCTTGCGGTTCGACAGTCGTCCGGCGACGTCGACGACGGCATGCGACCGCTCGGGAGAGGTCTCGACGACATGCAGGCGCACGCGGCCGTCGTCGATCAGGATCGAGTCATTGACCTTGAGCGCCGCAAGAATCTCGGGATGCGGCAAGCGCACGCGGTTGGCGTCGCCGGGTTTCGGATCGCTGTCGAAGACAAACACGTCGCCCTTGCGCAGATGCACCGAGCCTTCCTCGAAGGCGCCGATGCGCAGCTTGGGGCCCTGCAGGTCGACCAGCACGCCGATCGCCTGGGAAAGATCGACCTCGATTTCACGGATCATCCGCACATAGCTCGCAAGCCCCGCGTGATCCGTGTGGCTCATGTTGATGCGCAGGACGTCGGCGCCGGCGCGCACAAGGCCGGCGATGACCGCTTTGTCGACCGTCGCCGGTCCAAGCGTTGCGATGATCTTGACGCGCCGCGACCTTCTCATGATGAGCCCGTTCCTAAAGTGAGTTATTGCGCCGGGGCGGCGTTCGGGTCGGTGAGCTGAACCGTCCAGCTCTTCGCGTCCCGTCCCGTGTCGATTTCGAAGAATCCGGTACGATCAAATCCGCGCGCGAAACAGTCTTCTCGCCCATCGATGCGAAACTCCCGGTCGCGCGTGCACATGAACGCCTTGCCCTTCCATTCGCCGCCGCGTTCGTCCATCGCGTACACATAGTAATATTGAGCGGCGAGCGGACCGCGCAGAAGCGTTTCGCAAACGTTCGGCCGAAGGTTCCACCAGCCTTCCGACAACCAGTTGCGCCCATCCGTATAAGCGATGGCGACGCTGACGCGGGCGCTCGTGTTGTTGCATAGCCGAAAGTCCGCACGCGCCGTGCCGCAGGCGCAGAAGGAGAGAGCAACAAAAAGAACGGCGCGAAGAATCATATCTTTAGCGATGCCTGGAGGGGGCTGAAAGATAGGTCGCTGGCGGCGCGGCGCGGCGCAGCAGGCGGCCCTGCAAACCACGCTTGCGGGCCTTTGTCCACCCCGCGCGCCCGGCTCTCGCGGGACGCGGGGCGCAGCGCCCGCCCTTCCCCGCCGGAACAAAGCGCCCGGCCTATTGTTTAGGATGCGTAGGCGCGCGCCCCCAGGAGGAAGAACATGGACAAGTCCGAAGTCATCACCACGTTGAACGAGCTCGCCGAGATCAGCCGCGACGGCGAGAAGGGATTTTTGGTTGCGGCCGAAGACGTCGAAAATCCGAACCTGAAGGATTTGTTTCGCACGGCCGCCGCACGCTGCGCCGAAGGCGCGAAGGAGCTGGAATCGAAAATCGTCAGCTTGGGCGGCGAACCGTCCTCGGGCGGCTCGATGACCGGCGCGGTTCACCGCACTTGGACGAATTTGAAGGCCGCGCTCGCAAGCCGCTCGGAAAAGGCGGTGCTGGAAGAAGTTGAGCGCGGCGAAGACGCCGCCAAGGACGCCTATCAGCAGGCCATCGCGCAACCTCTCCCGGCGGAGGTCAAATCGATGATCGAGCGCCAGTATCAAGGCGTGAAGGAAAACCATGATCGCGTGCGCAACCTGCGCAACGCGGCATAAAGCTTTGATTGGAACGGAGGGGACCCTTTGCTCTACCTCCGTTCCTGCAGCGCCTGCGCCGCGCGCAGGGCGAAATAGGTCAGCACGCCAGACGCGCCTGCGCGCTTGAAGCCGAGCAGACTTTCAAGCATGGCGCGCTCGCCGTCGATCCAGCCGTTTTGCGCGGCCGCCATCAGCATCGCGTATTCGCCCGACACCTGATAGGCGAATGTCGGCGCCCGGTAGGCCTCGACGACGCGTCGCACCACGTCGAGATAGGGCATCCCGGGCTTCACCATCACCATGTCGGCGCCCTGGGCGAGGTCGAGCCCCACTTCACGAAGCGCCTCGTCGGAGTTGGCGGGGTCCATCTGATAGGTTCGCTTATCCCCCCTTAGCGTCTTGCTTGTGCCGATGGCGTCGCGAAATGGTCCGTAGAAGGCGGAGGCGTATTTCGCCGCGTAACTCATGATCTGAACATTCTCGAAGCCCGCCGCGTCGAGCGCCTGGCGGATCGCTTCGACGCGTCCGTCCATCATGTCCGAGGGCGCGATGATGTCGGCGCCCGCGCGGGCCTGGGTCACCGCTTGTCGCGCGAGGACGGCCACGGTGGCGTCGTTGACAATCTCATCCCCGACGAGAAGCCCGTCGTGTCCGTGGCTCGTGTAAGGATCGAGCGCCACATCGGTGATCAGTCCGATATCGGGAACGGCGCGCTTGATCGACTGGCATGCGCGGCAGACGAGATTCTCAGGATCGAGCGCGGCGCTCGCATACGCGTCGCGCAAGTCGGGGTCGGTGTAGGGAAACAGCGCAACAGCCGGCACCCCAAGGGCGGCCGCCTGCGTGACGGCTTCCACGGCGGCGTCGACGGAGTAACGGAACACGCCCGGCATCGAGGACACCGGCTCGCGCCGATCGGTCCCGTCGATCAAGAAAACCGGCCAGATCAAGTCCGAGACCTCTAGCGCGTTTTCTCTGACGAGACGGCGCGCCCATTCGCTCTTGCGATTTCGGCGGGGACGCTGGAGCAAGTTCAGCCGCGCTCCTGCTTCGACAGGATTTTCCGGATCTTTCATGGCGCCTCCGCGTCAATTCGCTAACATGCGCGCTTTGTTGGCGTCCTCTCCCCCGCCGCTTTCGAGACGAATGGACTTCGGGCTATAGAGGGATCGACGGCATTGCGCTTGCACGAGGAAAAACCACTGAAATTCGCCTCGTGCAACTCTGCCCTGGAACGCTTGACGCGCGCCTGCGCCGCCGTTGCGCTGCTGGCTGCAAGCGCGTCGCTCGCACAGGCCACGCCAGCGACGGCCGCGCGGACGCGCCCTGTCCCCGCGCAGCAAAAGCCACGCGCCGCGTCTCCTCGGCAGAATGTCCGTCCGCCGCCGGCGCGGCAGCCCAATGCGACGCGGCCGCCGACGGCGCCGTCGACGCCGGGCGTGAAGCCGCCGCAAACCGCCAAGCCGCCTTTCGAAGAAGCGCTTCCGTCGCCGCAAGCGCCGCCCCCCGTCGATACGACTCGGCCGCCGCCATCTCTCCCGCGCGCGCCACGCCAAAAGATGCGTGCGTGCGCCGAGGAATGGCAGCTTATCAAGGGCGAGTCGAAAGGCAGTTTGCCGATGTGGCGGGATTTTGCGACCGAATGCCTGACGCGATAGGCGTCCCAAAAGGCCGAGGCGCGCCGGACGCGCGCGCCAGAAAATCCAGGTGGCTGACGATCGCTATCGCCCGGGATGCGTCTCGCGGGACGCACGCCCCGGGCGATGAGTGCATGAAGCGCCGCCGCAATAACGCGAATTGAACGATCGCGTATCCGAAGCGCGTCAGCTTACATGTCGACAGGCGTGGAAGGCGGCGGCGGCGGCGCTTTCGTCTTGCGTGGGACGCGCTTCTTCGCGGTCGCCTTGCGCGCGCCCTTCTTGGCGCTGGCCTTCTTGGCGCCGGCCTTCTTCACGACGCCGCGCTTTTTCGTCGCCGCCTTGCGGACGCCCTTGCGAGTCGTCTTCTTCGCAGCAACCTTTCGCGTAGCCTTGCGGGCGCCTTTCTTGGCAGCCGACTTCTTCGTCGCAGCCTTCTTTGCGGTTTTACGCGCACCTTTCTTCGCCGCCGCCTTCTTGGCCGGCTTACGCTTCGTTGTAGCTCTCGCCATAATAAGTCCCCTTGATCCGAATTGCCGGAACTATGGTCGACCGACAATACGCGCAAATAGCGTAACGCGGTTAATCAGTCGTTCAAGAGCGACTCGCGCAGAAGTGATCAACGCAGCGCATGACAAGGCATGTTGAGCGCGCGCGCACGACAAGCAAAACAACCGCGAAGCTGCTTTGCAAAGGCTTCGACGAGACTATCGCAACAGGTTTGCGGCTCGTGTTTTATTGGCGGCGATCGATGCGCGGAATCGGTCGACGAGCTCCGCTCACGAGAGGCGTTTCGACCCTAAAGCGCATGCGCGGCGAACGCCGAGCCCGCGTTCAATTACTTGATTTGCTTTTATATCCGTGCACGGCAGCGCGGCGTTCGCGACGCCGACAATCGTGTCTTGGACATTATGTCGAGAGACGATGAAATATCGCGCGACGCCCCGCCGCGCACGCGCGAACAACCGCCAACCGAGAGACCGAGCGCGCCGCGCGTCGCGACGGTGGCCTGCGCCGGCGGAACGCGCCGCGATGCGCGCGCGCATAGAAAAAAAAATTGTGGCTAGCGCGTACGGATCAAAAAAAATTGGCGCGCGACGGCGCCGCGAGGAGAAGAATCGCGCAGCGCGCTTCGCATATTGATTCGTTTTTGCGACGAAGGCGGCGCGTCAGACGCCTAACTTGCGCTTCAACAGTTCGTTCACCGCCTGCGGATTCGCCTTGCCGCCGGTCTGCTTCATCACCTGTCCGACGAACCAGCCAAGCATGGTCGGCTTCGCCCGCGCCTGCTCCGCCTTGTCGGGATTGGCCGCGATGACGGCGTCGACGGCGGCTTCGATGGCGCCCGTGTCGGTCACCTGTTTCATCCCGCGCGCCGCGACGATCTCCTTCGGATCGCCGCCTTCCGTCCAAACGATCTCGAAAAGATCCTTGGCGATCTTTCCGGAAATGACATTGTGCGAAATGAGATCGATGATCGCGCCCAAAGCCGTCGCGGACACCGGCGAGCGCGTGACGTCGAGCCCCTCCTTGTTCAGGCGGCCGAACAATTCATTGATCACCCAGTTGGCCGCAAGCTTGGCGTCGCGTCCTTTGGCGGTCTCTTCAAAGTAGTCGGCGGCCGCCCGTTCCATCACCAGCACGCCCGCGTCGTACGCCGGCAGGCCGTACTGCGCGATAAAGCGTGCGCGCTTCGCGTCAGGCAGTTCGGGCAACTCCGCCTGCAGCGCATCGATATAGGCCTGGTCGAATTCGAGCGGCAGCAGGTCGGGGTCGGGGAAGTAGCGATAGTCGTGCGCCTCTTCCTTGGAGCGCATCGAACGCGTTTCGCCCCTGCCGGGATCGAAGAGCCGCGTCTCCTGATCGATCTTGCCGCCGTCTTCGAGAACGCCGATCTGGCGGCGGGCCTCGACCTCGATCGCCTGACCGATAAAACGAATGGAGTTCACGTTCTTTATTTCGCAGCGCGTGCCGAGCGGCCCCCCCGGGCGGCGCACCGAGACGTTGACGTCGGCGCGCAGCGAGCCCTGCTCCATATTGCCGTCGCAGGAGCCGATATAGCGCAAGATTGTCCGCAGCTTCGAAACATAGGCGCGGGCTTCTTCCGCCGAACGCATATCCGGCTTGGAGACGATCTCCATCAGCGCCACGCCGCTGCGATTGAGATCGACGTGACTTTCGGTCGCCGAAAGATCATGCAGGGACTTGCCGGCGTCCTGCTCGAGATGCAGACGTTCGACGCCGACTGTGATGCGCTCGGTGGGCGATACGTCGACGATAACGGCGCCTTCGCCGACGATCGGATGCTTGTACTGGGAGATCTGATAGCCCTGCGGCAAGTCGGGATAAAAATAATTCTTGCGGTCGAACACCGAGCGCAGGTTGATCTTGGCCTCGAGGCCAAGCCCGGTGCGGATCGCCTGCTTAACGCATTCCTCGTTGATTACCGGCAGCATGCCAGGCATCGCCGCGTCGACGAGCGAGACGTGATCGTTCGGCGCGCCGCCATATTCCGCCGACGCGCCCGAGAAGAGCTTGGCGTGGCTCGTCACTTGCGCGTGAATCTCCATGCCGATCACGACTTCCCAGTCGCCGGTCGCGCCCTTGATGAGTTTGGTGGGAGCCGCCTGTGTCGCCATATCTGCCTCGCTGAACTTGCTTCTTCCATATAAACCACGCTTCGCAGGAGCGGAACGGCCGGCGCGAAGCAGAGGGAACAGGCGAGATGGCTCGCAACGAGAATTCAGAGGAGCGCCGCAGGAGAGGCCTGATCGCGCGCATGCGCGCCGCGCCGCGCTATGTGAGCATCCCCGTCGGCGTCGGTCTGATCCTCGGCGGCACCATCCTCGCGCCGCTTCCCGTCTTTGGGATTTGGATGTTCCCGATCGGCCTAGCGATCCTCGCCCCGCATTCGCCTGTGGCCCACCGGGTGTCGCGCCGGTTTCACTGGTGGTCCTTGAAGGTCCTGCGATGGTCGGTCCGCAACGGCTTCGTTCGCATCAACAGGAAGGCGCGCGGCGATCAGGAGGACTCGCCGCCGTCGGAAGGCGTCTGAGAGGAGTCGCCCTTCGGCGCGCGATCGCCCATCAGCCGTTCTTCGTACTGGATCGACCAGTCGATCAGCGTCCGCCAGAGGGTCATGGCGACTTCGACCGACAGACCCTCGCGGCGCGCGGCGCCAAGCACATGGCCTAACACTTCGTCGACGCGCTCGGGCACGTTGGCGGGAACGCCCAGCGCTGGTTTGACGCTTGCGGCGCGCTCGATCTGCCGCTGGCGTTTGGCCAGCAGGCTCACAAGCTCTTCATCGAGCTCATCGATCAACCGGCGCACGTCGGACATTTCGTCCTGCAGCGCTTGCCGAGGGCGTTCCGCAATATCCTTTTCAGCGCCCGAGGTCGTCATCATCAGCCCTCGCGCCACCATGGCTGCGGAAGTTCTATCTTCGGCGCCGCCCGTTCGATCGCCGCGGCGAGCGAAAACAGCGTCGCTTCGTCAAACGCTTTGCCTATGAGCTGCAAACCCAAAGGCAGACCATTCGCCGCAAGGCCTCCCGGAATGGAAACGCCAGGAAGGCCGGCCATGTTCACCGTAACGGTGAAAACGTCGTTAAGATACATTTCTACGGGATCGGCCGAGCCCTTCTCTCCCTGCGCAAAGGCGGTCGAAGGCGTCGCCGGCGTCAACACCGCGTCGACGCCGGACGCGAAGGCTTCGTCGAAGTCGCGCTTGATCAGCGTGCGGACTTTTTGCGCACGCACATAATAGGCGTCGTAGTAGCCGGCGGAGAGCACATAGGTGCCGATCATGATCCGCCGCCGCACCTCCGGACCAAAGCCCGCCGCACGCGTCTTCTCATACATTTCGGTCACGTCGCGTCCCTGCTCGCGGCGCCCGTAACGCACGCCGTCATAGCGCGCGAGATTGGAGGACGCTTCCGCCGGCGCGATAATATAGTACGTGGGCAAGGCGAAGCGGGTATGCGGCAAGGAGATTTCGACGAGTTCGGCGCCCGCGTCTTTCAGCCAGGCGGCGCCTTGCTCCCACAACGCGGCGATCTCGGCCGACATGCCCTCGATACGATATTCCTTCGGCACGCCGATGCGGCGTCCCTTCACGGAAGCGCCGACAGCGGCTTCATAATCCGGCACGGGCGCATCAACGCTGGTCGTATCCCTCGGATCATGGCCCGCCATCGACCTGAGCATGATCGCGGCGTCGCGCACCGTGCGTGCGATCGGACCCGCCTGATCCAGCGAGGACGCGAAGGCGACGATGCCCCAGCGCGAGCAGCGGCCATAGGTCGGCTTAATGCCGACAGTGCCGGTGAAGGCGGCGGGCTGTCGGATCGAGCCGCCCGTGTCCGTAGCGGTGGCGCCCAGACAAAGCTGCGCGGCCACCGCCGCCGAGGAGCCGCCCGACGAACCGCCGGGCACGATCTTGGCGTTGAGGTCGCCGGCACGTCGCCAGGGCGAGACGACGGGTCCGAAGGCGCTCGTTTCGTTGGACGATCCCATCGCGAATTCGTCGAGATTGAGCTTGCCGACCGTGACGGCGCCGTCGCGCAGCAGATTGCCGGAAACCGTCGATTCATAGGGCGGCGTGAAATCGTCGAGAATTCGGCTGCCCGCCGTCGTGCGCACGCCTTTGGAACAGTAGAGATCCTTAATGCCGAGCGGCAGACCCTCGAGCGGGCGCGCGTCGCCCTTCGCGATGCGCGCGTCGCTCTCTTGCGCCTGCGCCAGCGCAAGTTCCGGCGTCTCGGTGATGAAGCAGTTGAGCGTGCGCGCGGTCTCGATCGCGTCGATATGCGCCTTGGTCAGCTCAACGGCGGAAAGTTGTTTCGACGTGAGCGCGTCGCGCGCCTCCGCCAAAGAAAGATGCGTGGGATCGGACATTTGTCCCTTTATATCTGACGCGGGCGCTGCGCTGCGCCGCGTGCTATTCGACCACCTTGGGCACGACGAAGTAATGATCCTCGCGCACCGGCGCATTGGCGAGAATCTCATCAGAGATGCCGCCGTCGGTCACGACGTCGGCGCGCTTCTTCATTTGCATCGGCAAAGCGGAGGTAAGTGGCTCGACGCCGTCGACGTCGACCGCGCTCAGCGTCTCGACGAAAGCGAGAATGGCGTTCAGCTCACCGCGGAGGCGCTCGACCTCGTCATCCTGCACGGCGATGCGCGAAAGATGCGCGATGCGACGGACGGTCGCGGAATCAACGGACATCTAGGGCTCCGCAAGAAAAGACTATCGGGCGCTATAGCGCCTGGCCTTTCGCGGCGCAATGATGGGCCCCTGGTCCCGGCGGAAAAACAACTCCGGCCGCCGGGCGAGTTTGAGGACGGGCGGCGACGTGATAGCGGAGGCGCGGTGAGCCCGCGCGCGACGACCCTTGAAGAGCTTTCGGCGCTTCTGCCCTCGAAGGGCCGACTCATGGGATTGGACCTGGGCTCCAAAACCATTGGGTTGGCGCTCTCGGATGTCGAGCGACGGCTGGCGTCGCCGCTCGATACGATCGCCCGGGTGAAGTTTTCTCAGGACGCCGCCGCACTGCTCAAGCGCGCCGCCGATTTCGAGGCGTGCGCGCTCATCGTCGGCCTGCCGCTGAACATGGACGGCGGCGAAGGGCCGCGCGCTCAAGCGACCCGCGCCTTCATGCGCAATCTGGCAAAGCTCTCTTCCCTGCCCTTCGCCTTCTGGGACGAGCGCCTCTCGACCGCGGCGGTCACGCGCGAATTGATTGCGCAGGACGCCTCGCGCGCCAAGCGCGCCGCGGTCGTCGATCGTATGGCGGCCGCCTATATCCTGCAGGGCGCGCTTGACCGTTTGAAGCGCCTATAGGCGCGGCCCGCCGTTAGGATAATTTCTACAACTTTTGATAGAAATTTCACCTTGACACACGAAGATCGGGATGGAAGAAAAACACAAGATTGTCTGATGTTTAACCGATTTTGACCGCCCCGTAGTCCGTGGAGAGTGACAGCGATGCCCCGGCCGGACGCTTCTCAAAAACAGCCCCATGAGACCCGCCCTCCGTCTGCTGAGAACGTCAAAGCCCGTCAGGAAGCAGCGTCGATTGCAGCATATATTGCTGATATGGCGGATGAAATGGCCAAGCTCGCCAATCGCTGCGACATGCCGATGCTCTGCTATTTCTTGAACCTGGCGCGCGCCGAGGCGGACATGCGGGCGCGCGAACAGGGCGGCTATCGGATCGACCGCTCGGCCTAGATCACAACTTTTGATTGTAAACGAGGGAAATGCTGTTGACGCCATGACGTTGCAAGCGTCCCTCGATATCGAGCTCGACCAAAACCCCCTGGACCTCGCTCGCCGACAATCCGGCGACCCGGATGAGATCGTCGACCGCGATCGGCGCTGGACCGAGCAGCGACACGATGATCTCATGCGCGTCGGGTCGGGGCGACTCGCGGCGCTCGGCGGGCGCGTCGCCATCGGGCGCGCACTCCGCCGGCGGGGCGGGCGCGGAGAAACGCGCCGGCGCCCTCCTCTCCTCGAAGGCGGCGCCGTTCGATCCGTCGAAAAGGTCGAGTTCGTCGATCAGACGTTCATGTCCTTCGTGGGAGTCGTCGTCAAAGAGAGTCTTGCGGGACGGGCTCCCCGCGTTTTCGGCAAGGACCGAAATCACGTCCTCCGGCCGCGCACATAACGTCGCGCCCTGACGGATGAGATCGTTGACGCCTTCGGCGCGCGGATCGAGGGGCGAGCCCGGAACGGCGAAAACCTCGCGTCCCTGCTCATTGGCGAAGCGCGCCGTAATCAGCGAGCCGGAGCGCCGCGCCGCCTCGACGACGACCGTCGCCCGGCTGAGCCCGGAAATGATGCGGTTTCGGCGCGGGAAATCGCGGCCGCGCGGTTCCCATTCGATCGGCATTTCAGAAACGATCAGGCCGCGCTCGGCGATTTCTTCGACGAGCCGCGCATGTTCGGCGGGATAGGGGCGCGCATGGCCGCCGGCGAGCACGGCGATCGTTCCCGTTTCCAGCGTCGTGCGATGCGCCGCCGCGTCGATTCCGCGCGCCAGCCCCGAGACAATAACGTAATTCTCGAGCGCGAGGCCGCGCGCGAGCCGTTCCGCGAAGGCGAGGCCGGCGGCTGAAGCATTGCGCGAACCGACGATGGCGACGCCGTCACGCTGCCCGGTCCAGCAGGCCCCGCGCATGGCGATCAGCGGCGGCGCATCGGGGATTTCCCGCAGCAGCGGCGGATAGTCGGGATCGCCCGTTGAGATGAAGCGCACGCTCAGCGCGCGCGCCGCGTCGATCTCGCGCAATGCTTCTTCGCGCGTGGCGATCCGGATGGTTCGTCCACGCAGCGACCGCGCCGCGAGCGACGGCAAAGCGTCCAGCGCCGCCCCCGCGCCGCCGAAGCGATTGATAAGCTGTCTGAAGGTGCGCGGCCCGACGTTTTCGCTGCGAATGAGCCTCAGCCAGTCGACGAGCTGCGCGTCGCTCAACCGACCCGGCGCAGGCTCGCGCCCCGTCACGCCTTTTGTCCTATCCGGGTTTCTGCGCCGGCGCGCAGCCGCGCGATATTCTCACGATGTCTATAGAAGACGATGGCGGCCATGATGGTGACGACGAAAGCTTCGCCGCCATGGCCGAGAATCAATAGCGCCGCCGGCGCCGCGACGCTCGCGGTCAAAGCTCCCAGCGACGAATAACGCGACAGCGCCGCCGCCGACAGCCAGACGCCGCAGAAAATCAGCGCGGTCGGCCAGTTGAGGCCAAAGAGCACGCCAAGAAAGGTCGCCACGCCCTTTCCGCCCTTAAATCGCAACCAGACCGGCGCGATATGTCCAATGAACGCCGCAAGTCCGGCGATCATTCCGCCTTCGGGCGACAGCGCGGCGCCAATGAAAACCGCCGCCATGCCCTTCAGGCCATCGAGCAGCAGCGTCGCCGCCGCCAGATCCTTGCGCCCGGTGCGCAAGACATTGGTCGCGCCGATGTTGCCCGAGCCGATCGAGCGCAGGTCGGTGGTTCCCGCCAAGCGCGTGAGCAGCAGACCGAAAGGGATGGAGCCCAGCACATAGCCGATCGCAAGGGCGATGATGTCGTAAATGATGGAGTTCATCCGTGAAAACGCGATACTTTCTCGACGGCGGAAGGCGCGATGATGCTAAATGAGGCGTTACCGGGCCGCAATAAGCGTTTTTATTCTCGACGGCGCCTATATGGGTGGGCGGCCGTCCCGGCCTGATCGGCGCCTCTTGAAAAGAAAATCGTTCCGGGGGCGGCGGCGAGAACTTGCGGGCTTCGCCTTTCAAGCTCAAGGCGCTAAGAAGGCCTAAATTCAGGATTCGTATGACTGATCAACGCAGGGCGCGCCCACGCGCATTCCGCCTCGAAGGCGACCAAACGGTCACCGCAAAGGGGACGCCGCAGACCGATGCGGCCAAGAGGCCGTCGGTCGAGGTGGTCGAAGCGGAATTTGACGCTTTCGCCCGCGAGGCCGCGGCGCTTGCGGACGGCATGACCGGCGATGAAGCCGCCGTCGAAGCGGCGCAGGCGGACGGCATCCTGCGCCGCTATGTCTTTTCCTGGGGCGGCGTTTTCCTGTCGGCTCTGGGCGGCCTGATCTCGCTGTCGTTTACGCTTTGGCTCTGGGGCTTTGTCGAAGACCTTTTCCGCCGCTCCGCCATTCTCGGGACGGTGGGACTGAGCCTTGCAAGCCTCGCCGCGGTCGCGGCGACCATCTACGTCACGCGCGAAGTTCGCGCGATCGGCCGGCAGAATCGCATCGCCAAGCTGCACGCCGCGCTGGCCGAGGCGCATGCCGGCGATGACGTGAAGGCTGCGCGCCAGCGCGTCAGCGAACTTTGCAGGCTCTATGACGATCGTCCCGACACTGGCCGGGCGCGGGCTCTGCTCAACGACTATTTGAAGCAGATTATCGACGGCCGCGATTTGATCGCCCTCGCAGAGCGCAATCTCGTCGCGCCCCTGGATGAAGAGGCGCGGCGCGAGATCGCCGGCGCCGCCAAACGCGTCTCCGTGGTCACGGCGATAAGCCCGCGCGCGCTCATCGACGTTCTTTTCGTCGTCGGCCAAGCGATCGTGCTGATGCGAAAAATCGCGGAGATTTACGGCGGCAGACCGGGGCTGTTCGGTTTCTTCAAGCTGGCCCGCTCGGTCGGCGCGCATCTTGCCATCACCGGCGGGATGGCGGTCGGCGATTCCATACTCCAACAGGCGCTCGGCCACGGCATCGCCGCGCGCATTTCGGCAAAGCTTGGCGAAGGCGTCTTGAACGGGCTTCTGACCGCGCGCGTCGGCCTTTCCGCCATGGCCGTTTGCCGCCCGACGCCGTTCATCGCGGAGAAGCAGCCGGGCGTCAGCGACGTCGCGCCTTTCCTGTTCCACGGCGGGGACAAGACCAAGACCTGATCCGCATTGAAGGCCGCTCATTTGAAGATCACTACCTGGAACATCAATTCCGTGCGCCTGCGCCTGCCGCTGGTCGCCGAATTTCTCAAGAGCCGCGCGCCGGACGTGCTCTGCCTGCAGGAGACGAAATGTCGGGACGCCGAATTCCCGATGAAGGATCTGCATTCGCTCGGCTATGAGCATATCGCCATCAGCGGTCAAAAAGGCTATCACGGCGTGGCGGTCATCTCGAAACGGCCCTTGCGTTTCGTCGAGAAGCGCGACTTCTGCGAAAAAGGCGACGCGCGACATATTTGTGTGGAGATCGACGCCCAAGGCGGTCCGATATCGCTGCATAATTTTTATGTGCCGGCGGGTGGCGACGAACCCGACGTCGACACCAATCCCAAGTTTCAGCACAAGCTGGATTTCCTCGAGGAAATGCGCGACTGGATTGTCACCGAGGGCGTCTCACGGGGCCGCGCGGTGCTGGTCGGAGATCTAAATGTCGCGCCGCTTGAACATGATGTCTGGAGCCACAAGGCGCTGCTGAAGGTCGTGAGCCATACGCCGATCGAAGTCGAGAAACTAAACGCGATGTTTCAGGCCGGAGGGTGGATCGACGCCATGCGGCATTTCGTGCCGGCGGAAGAAAAGCTTTATACATGGTGGAGCTATCGCGCCGCCGATTGGGAGGCGTCGAACCGGGGGCGCCGGCTTGACCATATTCTGGTGAGCGAGGCGCTTGGCGCCGGGCTGGAACGTCTCGACGTGCTGCGCGACGCGCGAAGCTGGACCCGCCCGTCTGACCACGTGCCGGTGACAATTGAACTGTCGGACTGAGCGCAAACGGGGATCGGGAGGCGAGACGGCGGCATGATCGCGCGCGATCTGATGAACAGCAACTTTCCTTATGTAACGGCGGACGCAGACCTCGATTACGTCGCGAAACTTCTCGCCGAATGCGGACTGGGCGCCGTGCCAGTCGTCGACGACGACCTGGCGCCCATCGGCATCGTGACGCGCAGCAATCTCGAAGAGCCGCAAATCCAACCTCCGCCCGAGCTTGGCGCCATCCCGGAATTTTTGCTGCGCGGCAGGCCGAAGCCTCTATTTCGCGCCAACGGCCGCGCGTTGCGCGAAGTGATGACCTCTCCGGCGATATCGATATCCGACGTCGCCAAAGTTCCCGACATTGCGCGCATTATGGAGAGCCACAGTCTCAAACGCATCCCCGTGGTTGAAGGGCACAAGATCATCGGCCTCGTCCTGCGCAAAGAAGTCATGGAGGCGATGGCGGGCGGATTTTCGGCTCTGGCTTTGGAGGCGCACCCGCGGCGTCCGCTGATTTCACTTCCGCAGCATACTGGCGATCGCTGCGCCGTCGCGACGGCGCAGGAATTTCGCGAGCTCGTCAGGGCGCATGAACGTCAGCTCGACCTCGAACGGCTAGAGCGTCAACGGGTGGCGATCGAGCTGCGCGAACAACGTATTCGTGATCTCGCGAGCCAGCATCTGACGGAACCGCAATGGCGCGAGATGCTGGAGCAGGCGCGACGCAGCGCAGCGGCAGGGCTCACCGAGCATTTGCTCATCCGCTTCCCGTCGCAGCTTTGCGTCGACGGCGGCCGCGCGATCAATGCGCCAGACCCCAATTGGCCCGCGACCCTGCGCGGAGAGCCCCTGGACGTTTTCCGCCGCTGGCGTAACGAGCTGCACCCTCGCGGCTTTCGCATAGCGGCGCAAATCGTCGACTTTCCTGACGGTCTGCCCGGCGACGCCGCGCTCTTCCTGATCTGGACCGCGTCGAGCGCGTGAGCCGGGGTCAACCGCCGCCGATGCCGGTGTCAGCGCGGAGAGCCGCAAGCGAAGGATAGCGTCGCGCGCCGCCCTCAGCGCGCACTTCGACCGACCCGTCAGAAAACATCACATAGACCGAGCCGTTGGCGACATAACGATCGACCTCGACCGGCGGCGTTGGCGAGGCCGGCGCGGGCCGCGGCTGGGGCGGCGCCGGCCTCGACGCGGGCGGCTGCGGCGGCGCCGGGGCGGGCTCGATCGCCTTGGTTGACGCCGGCTCTTTCACGACGTTCGTCTGCGTCGCCTGACCTTTGTCGGCAAGGCGCCCCAGGACGCCAATCGCGCGACCAAGCGCCATGGTGACGACGCCGCCGGAGACCGCCGTCGCGCCGGCGATGAACAGACTCCAACCGCGCTCGAGCTGAATGTAATCCCAGCCGGCCCACATGCCGTAGCCGCCGCAGAGCGCAAGCGCGAGCCCAAGGAAGATGACGCCCAAGCCCTGACGTTTCATCGTCATCCTTCGAGTGGTTGTCCAGGCGGAACCTATCACAATCGCCGTGAACCGCCAGACGAACGCCCGCCCTGCGCGCGCCGGTTGGCGTGATTTGCGAATACTTCGCTTAGACTCAACGACATCGCCAACAGAAAAATGAAAATGCTATATATATGGTATTCACAGCTCTATATATCAATATCTAGAGCTAATAATTTTTACAGCGTTTTTACTGTGGATTAATTTACACATGTTTTTCAATATGTTATTGTATTGACATCCTGCGTCACGGTGACGCATAGTATTTCGGTCGATTAATACAAACCTCCTCTTTTCAGCGCCGACGCGTTCACACGCGCGGGGCGGCGGGTGGACCTTTGGAACATCCGCAATCGAGAGGAGAAACAGATGGCAAGCCAAACTGGCGTGCGCGCGCTGCTGACAGGCGCGATGCTTGCGGCCGCGGCGTTTTTCGCCGCGCCCTTAGCCGCTTCCGCGCATGGCGGCGTGATGCTCGAGCAGGACGAGTGTGTGTTGCGGATTGGACCGAACACGATGCATTTCATTGGCTACCAGCGCTCGGGCGAAGAGGCGGAATTTTGCGAAGACATCGCCAAAACCGGTCCGACGGTGATTGCGCTTACGGCCGTGTCGCCCGATTTGCGCGACATGGCGATCGGCGTCCGCGTGGTTAAGGATGTCGGCGAGGCGAAGGAAAAGGCCAATCTCGACGCCGTCACCCTCGTCAATATCGAACCCAAGGTCTATCGAAACGGCACGATGACGTTCGAACATGATTTCAAGGAGGCGGGCCATTATGTTGGAATCGTCACCGTGCGCGACGACCTCGGAAATGAATGGATTTCGCGCTTTCCGTTCTCTGTGGGTCTCTACACTTTCTGGGGCATGATCGAATATATTCTCTATGCGGTCGGCTTCTTCTCCCTCGTCGGCTTGTTGTGGTGGGCGCTGCGCGCGGGCGCCAGGAAGAAGGCGCAGACCGGAGACGCGATCGCCTAATCGAACGGCCCAAAGATTGCAGCGCGGCCCGGTCGTCGCCGAGCCGCGCTCTTTTTTGTCACTAAAATGCGAACATCGCGGCGTCGTTTAAGGATCTCGCGATATTGCCGCACGCCGCGCGGGGGTCTAGTTAACGCGTGCAGCCGAGGCTGACAGGCGACGCTCGTCTAAACTATTCAGGAGAGAATTATGTCCTTCACGCTGGAAGATCTGCCTTACCCCTATGATGCTCTGCAGCCTTATCTTTCGCGCGAATCCTTCGAATATCACCATGACAAGCATCACGCGACATATGTCACCAACGCCAACAATCTGATCAAGGGCACCGAATATGACGGCAAACCGATCGAAGAAGTGATCGTGACCGCCTATAATCGCAACACGCCGATTTTCAACAACGTCGCCCAGCATTACAACCACCACCACTATTGGAAGTGGATGAAGCCGAATGGCGGCGGCGCCATCCCCGGCAAGGTTGAGAAAGCGATCATCGATTCCTTCGGCTCCGTCGAGAAGTTCCACGAAGAGTTCCAGAAGGAAGGCCTTGGCCAATTCGGCTCCGGCTGGGTGTGGCTCGAGGCGAAGGATGGGAAGCTCGCCATCCGCAAAACGCCGAACGCGGAAAATCCGCTGATCCATGGCGCGGCGCCGATCCTCGTCGCCGACGTTTGGGAGCACTCCTATTATATCGACTACCGCAATCGACGCGCCGACTACCTCAAGGCGTTCCTCGAACATCTCGTGAATTGGGAGCATGTCGAGGAAATGTTCGACGCTGCGTAGTTCCGATCCGAATATCCGCGCGGCGCGCCTAAGTTGCGCGCTGCGTGTTTTTTGCCTGATGAAAGAGCGCCGACGCGACGAGCAGCAGAAGCGCCCCGAAGGACAAGACCGCGGCCGCGGCGTGCGAATCCTCCCATTGCCGTCGCGCGGCCTCGAAGGCCGCCGGCATTTTGGTCCAGTTCTGCGTCGCGACGTTCATAGGATAGGTCCACGTCCAGAAGATCGCTTGAGTTCCCATCAGCGCGACAAAGGACGCGAAGGACATCAGCGCGGCATCCTGTTGTCGCGCACGGCGATCGAATGCGCCAGCGTGGCCAACAGCGCGAGAATGATGACGACGCCGAAAAAAGACCATCCGGCATAGAGCTGCTGAACGGCCATGTAATCTGCCGGAGACAGCGCCATCCTATTGGCGCGCTCAAAAAAATGGGCGCCCCGCGGGAATCAGAAGAGCGCGACGCTCGCGATCGCACGCTTCGCAGGCGTCGTCGGGCTCAGTGAGAGGCGAGCTTTGGCTGCGACTCCACGACGCGCTTAAGGTCCGCCAGGCCGCGATCAAATTGTGCGCCGAGCCTCTTGTCGATGTTCAGGAATTTATACATCGCCTTGCCGATGAACTCGTGACGTCCGGACATCGCCCAAGTGACCTCGGTGCTGTCTTCGCTCAACGGCTTCAAATCCAATTGCACGTCGTGCTTGGCTTTGAACGGCTTCTTGAAGTCGAGTTTGACGCGCACGCGCTCCCCTTGGCGGCTCTCGACGATCTCCATCCGGCCGACGCCGACCTGCTTGTCCCCTGACCAGGAATAGGTCGCGCCATAACCCTGCGGCGTGCCCCCATATTCCGCCGTCATGTTGGGGTCGAGCTTCGCCCAGGGCGACCAGTCGACCCAATTGTGAAAGTCGTTGATGTGCGGAAAGATCGCCTCCGGCGGGGCATCGATCAACGTCGAGCGCGCAATTCGGAAGTCGTCGGGCAGCAAGGAGATGTAGGCGATCAAAGCGCTGACAAGCGCGAGGAAAATGAGAGCGATCATCGTCATGGTGCAGATCTCCCGACAGAGCGCGAGGTCCGTCGATCAGAAGATCACGGCCCCAACGCTCCAGTTTCGCGCTCTCCCGCGCGAGACTTCGCTCTCTTGGCGAAGCGCCCGCGTGAACCGCCGTCTGACGCGCCGAACGCCAGTTTAGAACGGCGCACGCAATGCGCAACGGATTGTCAGCTAGACGAGGCTTCCGCAGAACGCCTGGATCTTTCTGCAGGCGTCTTCGAGCAGCGCAGTCGACGCGGCGTAGGACACGCGGAAATTCGGGCCGACGCCAAAGGCGGAGCCCTGCACGACGGCGACGCCCTCGGTGTCCAGGAGTTCGGTCACAAAGTCCTCGTCGGATTCGATGACCCTTCCCTGCGGGGTTTTGCGGCCAATGGCGTCCGCACAGGACGGAAATACATAAAAGGCGCCTTCGGGCGTCGGGCACTTCAAATATTTTGCCTGGTTGAGCATCGAGACCACGAGGTCGCGACGCTCCTCAAAAGCCTTGCGAAAGACCGCGAGATGATCCTGCGGCCCTTCGAGCGCCTCCACCGCCGCCCATTGCGCGATCGAACAGGCGCCCGACGTCTGCTGGCCCTGGAGCAGGTCCATGGCCTTGATCAGGGCGCTGGGCCCCGCCGCGTAGCCGATGCGCCAGCCGGTCATGGCATAGGCCTTGGAGACGCCGTTCATGGTGAGCGTGCGCGCCATGAGCGCCGGCTCGACCTGAGCCGGCGTGACGAATTTGAAGTCGCCGTAAACAAGGTGCTCATAAATGTCGTCGGTGAGGACATGCACCTGCTCATGGCGCAGCAGAACGTCCGTCACCTTTTTCATTTCGTCGAATGTGTAGGCCGCGCCCGAAGGATTCGACGGGGAGTTGAGCACCAGCCATTTGGTTTTGGGGGTAATGACGCGCTCAAGGGCCTCGGGCCGCAGCTTGAAGCCGTCCTCCATTGTGGTTTCGACGAAAACGGTCGATCCGCCGCAGATCGCCACCATTTCCGGGTAGCTCACCCAATAGGGCGCGGGAACGATCACCTCGTCGCCGGGGTTGAGCGTCGCGAGAAAGGCGTTGAAGAGGATATGCTTGCCGCCGGTGGCGACGATCGTGTCCGTCGGCTTGTAATCCAAACCGTTCTCGCGCTTGAACTTTTTTGCCACCGCCTCGCGCAGCGGCACAATGCCGAGCACCGGCGGGTAGCGGGTCTCGCCGCGATCGATCGCCGCTTTCGCCGCCGCGCAGATATGCTCCGGCGTATCGAAATCAGGCTCGCCGACGGAGAGGCTAATCACCTCACGACCCTGGGCGCGCAAGTCGCGCGCTTTCTGCGTCACGGCAATCGTGGCCGAGGGCTTCACCCGTGACAGAGCGTTGGCGAGGAAGGTCATTGCTAAAGAGATCCTGCAGGGGGAGCGATATAGTGCGCCGCAGCATAATTTGCGCTGCGCAAGGCCGCAATGAGATTCACGCCGCGCGCACGGTCACGCGCGCCTCTTTGGCGGCATTGTCGTTAAACTTTTCGACTGGCAAGCCTTTCCCTCGAGATTGGCCCAGCCTCAGGCGGCGGGCGCCGCCGCAATGCCAATTTTTTTGTGGAAATCAGCCCAGTTCAGCGTCAGCGGGGGCGCCCGGCGGTCGAGACTTGGGTCAACTTGATCGAATCAATATTGCCAAGTTTTAACGTAGTTTCACGACCTCTTAAAAATTTATAAAATTTCCGAAGAATCATGCAACTTTTTCATCCCATCCTCGTTTCTATCTTGAGAACGCGGCGACGCGAGGAAATCGCGCGCGCGCCTTGGGGAGAGGCGAAAGCGTTACTTAAGGGCGAATGCGAGAGGATTAGGGAAAATGTCGCTCGTTGACAAATTTGAAGATCAAATGGAGCCGGCGTTCACGCGTAGCTTCGACAGGGATTCAGCGCGCCGCCAGTTTCGGGTTTCACTCCTGCTGGTCGCCGCTATGGCGATGGCCGCTTTCGTACTCGGCTTCGCCCTACCGATCGGTTCGCCCGCGCAGAAACCCACACCCGTCGCGACGGACGGCGGGGTGTTTGCTGGTCGGCTGGTGACGATCGATCGCTGAAGCTTTTCGCGATATCGCCAAGAGAAGCGCGCGTCCATTGACGCGCGCAAATTTTTGTCGAGTCCAACGCCATTGCCATGCGCTCGAACCGGCTGCGCGCCGCAGCCGGTTTGTGCCTTCGTGCGTTCTGACGCTGATTCCCGCCGTCGGGATCACTTCTTATCCATGTGACTTTTTTTATCCATGTGGTCCTTATCCATGTGATGCTCGTGATGCCCCGCCCCGCCTTCCTTGGGACCGGCCGCATCCTGGCCATGCGCCTTCTGCCAGCGCTCCATGGCTTCGGCGTCATGCGCATGCGCCGCATCCGGCGCATCGATGGCCGCATCAATTTCAACTTCGCCAGCCTTTTCGAAGACCAGCGTCATCTCCAGGCCCCAGCCCACCTCAAGATGCTTCTTGATATCCAGGAGCGCGACATAGGCGCCGCCGGGCGCGAGCGTGAGCTTGGACTTGGGCGGCAGGACGATCGGGGTAATGAGGTCCAGCTTCTTGGCGTCGCCATGGATCTCGGCCTTGCCGAACTTTTCCGACTTGACGGCGATGAGTTTGTCGGGCGTCGCGCCGTTGTTGTGCAGCATCGCATAGAATTGGGCCTTGTTGTCGCCGTCCACCGGCGCCCGCAGCCACGGATGCTCCACTTTCAAATTACCGACATCATACTCATGCGCAACGGCGGAGCCCCGCACGGTGAAGAGGCCGAGCGCGGTCCCCGTGAGCAGAGTCCCGCCGGTCAGCAAAAATTCACGCCGCTTTAGCATCTCGCTTCTCCCTATTGCGCCGGACTTTTACTCGCCCGGTCGGAATGGCATCATGACGAAGGACACACGCCTTAGATACCCTCGCGCCTCGTTTACGCTTGCGACAATATGGCGCGCTAATGCGAGTGGAGATTGATCTCAATCAGCGGCTCACGGGCGAATTCGGCGACGAGACCCGCCAGTTTCTGGGCGTTCCCGTTGTCAGACGTGAAGGAGCGGAACCGCGCCCGAACGTATCCGGAACGATCGACGAGAAAATGCGCCTCCTCGATCTCCTCCGATGGCGTTTCATTGGGATAGCGATTGATCGCCGAATAGGCTGTCTCGACCGCCTTTGGATGAACAACTTCTCGAGCCTTCGCTTCCTGCGGGCAGGCGGCGTCATAGATCGTCACTTGGTTGGCGCCAGCGGCTTTCGCGGCGTCACGCGCGATCTTCACGCTTTCGGCGCGCGCCTTTGGATCGCCGTTTGGCGCGCCGCAACGCGCGAAGGAGATCAGCGTCGGCACGCCGCGCAGCCTGTAGAGCGACGTCACTTCTTCTTCCGGATCGACTAGCGCGAAATCCGGCGCGATCAGCCATTGAATCATGGCCTGAGGGCTCATGAAACGCGACCGATTCGAATAGGATATCATCAGCAGGAAGTTGATCACGTCCCAGCGATCGTCGACGTCGAGCTGCTCGCGAAAGCTCGGCATGACGCCGCTTTGTCCGCCGTGAGTCAGCCAGTGGAAGATGTCGCCGATCGTATGCGTGCCGACGTGCGGCGCGGTCAGATCGGCAGGCTGCACGAGGATTCCTTGCTCGTTCTTAAGATCCTTGGCGAGCGGTCCATTCCCCTCGCCCTGCTCGCCGTGACAGCCGACGCAGTTCTCCTGAAAATGCCCGAGCCCGCGCGCGATCGATTCCGCGGTGTAGTCCTGAGTCGGATCGTCGTACGTGTCGGTGTAGGCCTCCGTCGCAAATGAGACGGCGAGCGAGATCGCCGCAGCGGCGGAGACTGCCGGCGTGGCGTAGAGACGAAGCTCCCGCGTCCGCGGCGTCCACCAAATCACCGCGGCAAGGATCGCCAATGCGACGGCCGCCACGCCCCACCACCAGATGGGACTGAACATGGCGGGGTCCTGCCCCCAGGTCGCATCGTAGGACAGCCGAAACGGCAGCGGCCAATAGAGTTCCGTTTCATGCGCGGCTGGCGTTATGACGGCGATGTATCCGGCGATCGACAGCAGTCCGAGCGCGAAGACCGACTCGCCCGCGCCGACCTTGCTATACCAAGCGGTATTGAATTCGCCTTCGGGGCGTCGCGTGATGTAGCGCGCCAGCGCGAGCGCCGCGAGCAACACCGCGCATAGAAAAACGAGCTTCAGCGTCAGCATCCGACCGTAAGGCGTCGCCAGCATATTCGGCACGCTGCCGACATTTTCCCAGGCGATCGCAAATCCGGTGACGGCGACGATCGCCATGGCGACTTTCGCGATGAAGGACCAGCGCTCGGCGAGCCGCGCCGCGACTTCCGGCGGTTTGCCGCGCGCCGTGAACATCCACCAGACCAGCCCGAGCAGCCCGCCAAGCCAGGTAAGGCCGGCGGCCGTGTGAAGAAGGAAGCTGACCTGCGTCCAGCGCGGCAGGCCGTCGTCGATGGCGTGGCCAGTCACGGAAACGACGGCGATGAGCACGACCCCAACCCACAGCGTCACGCGATCAAGCAAATCTGAAGCGACGAAGAGGCGCGCCGCCGCGAGGCCCGCGAACAGAAAAGCGATGAGCTGGGTCGCAATCCATGCGATCCCGACGCTTGTGTTCAGGGAAAACTCCCAAAGCGCATCAAATTCGATCGGACGGTCGGCGGGAAAAATCGAGCGCGCCGTCGCATAGAGCAGCGCGAATCCGAATAGGGCGCGCATCAACGCCAAAGCCGCCACGGCCGGCTTGAAGCGCGCGCCATCCTCGCCGATCAGTCGCGGCAGCAGCAAGAGTCCGACCGCCAGGGCCGACGGCAGGCTCAGAAGGAAGCGGATCGCCGCAAGAGAAAGATACATTGTTCCTTGACCCGATGTTCTCTGGCGCTCATTTCCTCGGCCCGGGTGACGATCGCAGACGCCAGGCGCATGTCACGCAATCCTGGCCACGAATCTGTCATTCTCCGGATGGCGCTTACTTCGCGTCGACGGTGAATTCGTAATTGCCCTCGACGATGTGACCGTCGGTGGAGAGGACCCGGTAGCGCACGATATATTTTCCCGGCGCCAGATCCGGGGCATTCGCCGTCAATTCGCGCGGCTTGCCGGGAACCTCGCCATTGCCTTCGCCGAGCACTTTTCCGTCGGGCGTTTCGATGGTGATCTTCGAATAGGGCGGCTCGACGCCGCCGCCGAACCGCAGCTTGATGGTCTTTGGCGGCGACGCGACATGCTCCTTAGATGAAGGGGTGGCGTCGACAAGGAAGGAATGCGCAAGCGCTGTGCTTGCGCCCAGGGCGACCGCTAGGGCGAGGACGATAGCCCCCCCGCCCGAGATGAAGCCGAACCCAGCCTGACGGCGCCGGCGCGCCGGCGAAGTTCTTTCAGCGTTTGTCATGGCGTCTCCCCGAGGCCTAAGCCTGTTCTTTATGTTTTTAGATGTTTACGCGCGCCGCGCGTTCAAGACGCGGCGGCGTTGGCGGCGTCCTTCTTCTTGCTGGCGGAGTGCGTATGCTTCCAATATACGAACACGATTCCGGCGATGAGCACGGTTCCGGCGATCTGCGGGACCCAGGACCACAACGTTTCGCCGACGGTGAATTTGAACTCCGAAGTTTCCTGCTTCCCGTCGGGGCGCGTCAAGGTCACCAGACCAATATAATGGCCGTTGTTCTTGAAGTCGTGCTCAAGATTGAAAGTGCCCTTGGTGTATTTGGTCGCGGGACGATAGACCTCGGTTAACGCCTCGAGGTCGGTGTCTTTACTGATGGGCGTCAAGGGATCACGAATGATCCGCAGTTCGAGCGGCAGATCGCGATACGTCGGATTTTCGATATCGAACACCAGGATCGTCGGCCCCGTCGTCGGGATCTCGGCGCAATATTCGCTGCGCGACTTGCCGGGTTGATAGGCGGTGATGTGAATCATGTCGTAGCCGAACATGACCATGCACATGTTGCCCATCGTCATCGCTTCGGGGCCCGCGCCGCCCTCGGCGAACGCCGGCGCGGCGAACGCCAGCGAGAAAATCGCGCCGAGAACTGCGGCGACGAGGCTACGACAATTCTTCATTTCCATCCCTCGATCGATCTTGATTACAGGGCCGTCACGCTAGTCGGCGACCATTGCAGCCTTGCGTCTCTATAACGGATTTCTGGCTTGCAGCTCCATTTTATCTCTGCTGCGCGCGGCTGGATGCTGATCTACTTTTGACAAATGGCAGATATTGACGCGAGCGAAAACGGCCCAAAGATTTGCGTCGAAAGGACGCACCGCGCAATTGCCGCAAGATAGAACGGGCGCCGCGCCGGTTCGTTCTGCTTCCCTGTAGACACATCGCGAACTGGCGACACGTTCAAAGACCCGCGAGATCCTTCGAGAGGGCCGGCATCGCCCAAACCGCGCTCGCCGGCCCTCAAGCTGGGCGCGCTCCCCGTCCAAAAGAAAACCCCCGGCTTTTGGCCGGGGGTTCTTGTTTGGGATTCGTCAGTATCGCTTAGGGCATGTCGCCGGCGACGAACTTCGGAATGACCGG
>Ga0209347_1000362_pt1 | contig 122389 bp, 119 predicted proteins | sample AutmiccommuBRH23_FD_187382 | JGI IMG/M metagenome (GOLD analysis project Ga0209347, IMG submission 187382) | Deep subsurface microbial communities from Mt. Terri, Switzerland - Autotrophic microbial communities BRH/23 (SPAdes) (version 2) | ecosystem: Environmental > Aquatic > Deep subsurface...
TCGTATCGAAGTCAGAGCGAAGCGGAACCGGCGTGGCCATGGCGAACATCCTCCTGTTCGCACCAATGAATCACATCAGTTCCGCGCCGAGAATCCCCTACGAGTCATACAATCCGAGAGTTGGTATTATTCAGTATGCAGGAAGTCAGTACAAAGGCAATCAAGACCCCTTGTTGGAAAAGGTCGCGATGCTGCCTGGCGAAGGATGGCGGCAGCTACTGGTCGACCGCCTCCACGAGTATGTTCCGGATTTCAATACGCCGAAGTTCTCACGGCAGCGAGGAAAAGACCTAAATGGTCTGTTTCGGCAGGTTCTAGGCATCAAAATCTCTCGCGCGCTCGAGGATTTCCTAGAGGATCAAGGGCTGTGCGGCCGCCTTGATGCTATAGTTACTCTGCGAGGCGAAATTGCTCACACTGGAGACGCTCAAGCTGAAGATCGCCTGTCTCCGGATATATTGAGGCAGCACACAGAATCTTTCATTGAAGCGGCTGCGGCAGTGGATGTGATCGTCCATCAGGAATTTCGCAACAAGCTCGGTTTCGCGCCTTGGCAGATAACGCGACCCGTCAGAGATGCACTCCGGCAGATTGCTCGCGATAAGCTCTAGTGAGGTCTGCCTAGACCCGACCCTCCACCCAGTTCGCAACGATCAGTCCCGGCACGGCCTCATGCGCCCGCGCGGCATCCCGCGGGAGGTCTAGCCGCTTCGGCAGCTCGACCTGCGGCACTGCCAGGAAGATCGGCGCAGTGACCTTTCCGCGCCCGGTCTTGGAGCGCGACACTACTGTCTGACCCTTCGCGTTCAGCCGCCCCTCCACCACCAGCAGGCCCGGGCCCGTCCGGCATTAGACAAGACGCAGGCGCAGACCGCGACGCCGTTCCCATTCGCCAGGGGTGATCCGGCCACCACGCGTGGATTTGCCTGCCGCTGGCGCCGGGATCGCCAGCCAGAATCCATTTTTCGAGCGGATCTGCGGACCGGTGTTGTGCGCCCTGACGATGGCCGAGGTCTTGGACCAGACCAGCGCCAGCAGCGAGTGCTGCATAAAGGTGTTGTTGAGCGTACAGCCTGCGTCGCCCAATCGGTTGGCAACGTGCGTCCAACGGTCGGTTCGCGCCGGATACTGACGTGAGCTGGATTGCGCCGAATGGCCGCGCGCCGCATCGGGACTATTCTCTCGCTCGCTATGAGCCTTTGCCAGCGCGCTGCATGGCCTGTTCCAGCACGGAGAAGGTGGCCGGGACAAGAGACTGCGCGACATTGAACCGCAGAAATCCGCTCGCGGCCTGGGTGAGACTGAAGGCATTGCCGGGAGCCAGCACGACACCGTCCGCGAGCGCCGCCCGCGCAACGTCGGCGGCATCCAGACCCTCGGGGAGTTGGCACCAGAGGAACATGCCCTCATTGGGTTCGATCCACGGGGTCAGGCCGAGGCTTTTCAGTCTGGCGCTGACCTGCCCCATCGCGTCGGCAAGGCGGGTGCGCAGGCTGCCGGTATGTTTGCGATAAGCGCCATCCTTCAGCAAAGCCAGCACCAGCTCCGCCGAGAACGAGCCGCCACCAAAGGAGGTGGCGAGCTTGAGATCCACCAACTCTTCAATCCAGTCCTGACGTGCCGCAACGAAGCCGCACCGAACCGCCGCCGACAGGGTCTTGGAGAAGCTGCCGATATGGATGACTCGATCCAGCCCGTCGAATGCCGCCAGACGCGGCGCGGGCTCCTGCTCGAAATCGGCAAAAATGTCATCCTCGACGATGAGCAAATCGTGCTGTGCGGCGAGTTTCAGGACGCGGTGCGCGACGACGGGGGATAAGGTCGCCCCTGTCGGATTGTGAAGCGCCGAATTGGTTATGTAGAGGCGGGGCGCGTGCTCCGTCAGAGCCTTCTCGAACAGCTCCAGGTCGGGGCCCGTATGCGTATAGGGCACGCTGACCACCTTGACGCGATGGACGCGCAGCATGGCGTGGAAGTTGAAATAGCAGGGATCGTCGAGCAGGACCGTATCGCCGGGTTCGACCAGAAACCGGCAAAGCAGGTCGATGGCTTGGGTGCCGGATTCCGTCAGCATGATCTGATGGGGAGGCGCCTCGATCCCACGATCAGCCAAGCGTCGGGACAAAAGCTGTCTTAGCGCGGGCAAACCGTGAGGCGTGCTGTAGTCGGTCAGACTAGCCTCGCCTTCCCGTGCCAACAGTCGCAAGGCGCGGCGAATATCCGCATCCGGCATCCAGGACGCGGGCAGCCAGCCGCAGCCGGGCTTCAACAGGCTGCTTCGCGCATCCAGCGATTGCCGTGTCATCCAGATCGGATCGACCTCGCGATCAAGGCGCGGTCCGATATCGGAAAGAGAAAGAGGCGGCAGATGTCCCGCGACATAGAAGCCTGAGCCGCGCCGCGACAGGATCACGCCTTCGGCCGCGAGGCGGTCATACGCATCGACGACCGTTGATTTCGATACCTGCATCCTCTGGGCCAGACCCCGGATCGACGGCAACCTGACGCCCGGCGCCGTCTGGCGGCTCGCAATCTGCTTTCGCACAGTCGCCATCACCTGCGCGACAAGTGTGCCGCCCGCCAACCGGTCACGGTCCCATGCGTTCATCTGTATTGCCGACCCTGCCATGACAGTTTTCAAATATTGTAATGGACTGTCTCTGGAAGGGCCATATCCCTCCCGCCATGGTTCACCCCGGAAAAGGGGGATCGGATGGACGAGACCAAGAGCGGCTGGTTCTACGGCTTTATCGGAGTTGCGATTTTCAGCGGATCGCTGCCAGCGACGCGGGTGGCGGTCTCTGATTTCGACCCGGTCTTTCTGACGATTGTCCGCGCCGCAATTGCGGGCTTTATGGCGCTTGCCCTTCTGGTTCTCCTTCCCCAGAAACGCCCGGACCGGAGCGATCTTGCATCCTTGTTCATCGTCGCGCTCGGGGTGGTGGTCGGCTTTCCCTTGCTGACAGCGCTGGCTCTGGAACACATCACCTCCGCCCACTCGATCGTTTTTATCGGCCTCCTGCCTCTCGCGACCGCGATTTTCGGCGTGCTTCGGGCTGGCGATCGCCCGCGTCCCGTATTCTGGCTGTTCTCGATTGCCGGCAGCTCGCTCGTCGCCGGCTTTGCCCTGACACAAGATTTTTCAGCCTCATGGACCGGCGATCTGTTGATGCTCGCGGCCATCGTCGTGTGCGGCATGGGCTACGCGGAGGGGGGCAAGCTGTCTCGCAAACTCGGCGGTTGGCAGGTGATCTCTTGGGCGCTCGTTCTGTCCCTGCCGGTGATGGCTCCCTTGGCTGCCTATACGATGCCCGCGACCTTCTCGGAGGTCAGCCAGCCGGCCTGGATCGCGCTCGCCTACGTCTCCTTGTTCAGCATGCTCATCGGCTTCGTGTTCTGGTATCGCGGGCTCGCCCAAGGGGGCGTCGCCGCCGTCGGGCAACTGCAACTGCTTCAGCCATTTATGGGGTTGATGCTCGCAGCGACGTTGCTGCACGAGGATGTCAGCTGGCCGATGGCGGCCGTCAGCCTCGCCGTGGTCGCTTGCGTCGCGGGCGCGAAAAAATTCGCGTGAATATCAATGCCGAGGGGCGCAGACCGAGATGCGATGCCCGCCCCCTCACCCGGATGCCGACCAAGGATCGATGACCGGGACGCCCATGGCCCGGAAGGGCCCGGTATCGCGCGTCGCCACCGTATATCCGCGGGAGAATGCGATCGCGGCTATCTGGCCGTCCGCGAGGCCGACCATCCGACCACGAGACCGGGAACCGGCCGCAAGCTGCGCGTAGGCTCGCGCCGCCGGCATGTCGAAAGGCAGGATGCGAGTGCCGAACAGGCGCGTCAGCAGACCGTCGAGCCTTACCGTCAAAGTTGCCCGCCGCCGTCCCTCTGGCATCGTTTGGAGCCCGACCAGGAGTTCGGCGAGGCTGATGCTCGTCAGGTAGAGATCGGCGGCATCCTGACGGTCCAGCCACGCGATTACGGTTGCGTCGGCAGCGGGGCGCATGGGTTCCGAAACAACATTCGTGTCGAGGATGATCAATCGAAGGTCGCCGACTCGATCGGGGCATCGTCGCGGCGGATGTCGAGATCGACCCCGCCGCATTCGCGGCCGAGATCAGCAAGTTCGGTCCCGACCCTAACACGATCTTCCGGCCGCACCGCCTGTTCGAGAATATCGCGGATTTCGGCTTCTGTGCTTCGGCCATGCCGGGTTGCGCGTTCCCGCAGGGCACGATGCGTCGATTCCGGGATGTTGCGAACGGTTACGGCCGCCATGAGCTCCACCTTTCGACGATATCATCATCAAATACTGATATCACACCACAAACAGATCGACCAGCTCGAACGTCTCGACGTCGACGATCCCCTTGTCCGAGATCCGCAAGGACGGAATCACCACCAGCGCGAGCAGCGAGTGCTGCATATAGGCGTTGTTGAGCGTACAGCCGGCGTCGCGCATCGCCGCGATCAGCCGGTCCGCCTTGGCAGCCACGATCTCCGCCCGCTCATCCGACATCAGCCCGGCGATCGGCATTTCGATCAGCGCCCGCTCCTCGCCGTCGGCAAAGAAGGTCACGCCGCCGCCGACCTCGCCCAACCGGTTGGCGGCGAGCGCCATGTCCGCCTCGCACGTGCCGACGACGATCATGTGGTGACTGTCATGCGCCACCGTCGAGGCCATGGCGCAGCGGCCGCGATAGCCGAAGCCGGAAACGAAGCCATTGACCACCTCGCTGCTCGCCCGATGGCGCTCCACCAATGCGATGCGGCAGACGTCACTGGCGACATCGGGCATCGCCACGCCGTCCACGACCGGAATCGTCGCCGTCAGCGCCTTGGTCGGCGCCTGGTTCTCGACGACGCCGATGACCCGAACCTTCGCCGTGTCGCCTGCCCCAGCAGGCGCAGCCACGCAAAAGTCCTCGGGCGTTATGGGCCGGCCGAGCTTTACCGTCGCCTTCGCCGAGGCCGGATAGGCATAGGCCGGCATGTCGGCTTCGAGCGTCCCGGTCGCCGCCAGGCGCACGCCGCGGCCATAGACTTCGTCGATGGTCAATTCGGTCAGATCGGAGACGATCAGGAAATCGGCGCGCCGGCCCGGCGTCACCGAGCCGATCTCGCGCTCCAACTTGAAATGCTCGGCGGTGTTGATGGTCGCCATCTGGATCGCCGTCATCGGCTTCAGGCCGCGTGAAATCGCATGGCGAACCACCCGGTCCATATGTCCCTCGCGCACCAGCGTGCCGGAATGGCAGTCGTCGGTGCACAGGATGAAATGGCGCGAATCAAGCCCCATTTCGGTGATCGCGCGCACCTGGGCGGCGACGTCGTACCAGGCCGAGCCGAGGCGCAGCATCGCCTTCATGCCCTGGCGCACCCGCGCCGCCGCATCCTCCATGCGAGTGCCCTCGTGGTCGTCCTCCGGCCCGCCGGCGACATAGCCGTGGAAGGCCCGCCCGAGATCCGGCGAGGCGTAGTGCCCGCCGACGGTCTTGCCGGCTCTCCGGGTCGCGGCGATCTCGCCGACCATCGTGGCGTCATTCGCCGCGACGCCGGGAAAGTTCATCACCTCGCCGAGCCCGATGATCGCTGGCCAGTCCATCGCCTCGGCGACATCGGCCGGGCCGAGCACGGCACCGCCCTCCTCCAGCCCCGGCGCCGAGGGCACGCAGGACGGCATCTGCACCCAGACGTTGACCGGCTGGACCACCGCCTCGTCATGCATCAGCTTGACGCCCGGAAGGCCGAGGACATTGGCTATTTCGTGCGGGTCGATGAACATCGAGGTAGTGCCGTGCGGAATCACCGCGCGGCAGAACTCGGTCACCGTCACCATGCCGCTTTCAACATGCATGTGCGCGTCGCAGAGCCCTGGCATCACATAACGCCCGGCGGCGTCGACAACCCGCGTTCCCTCCCCGATCGTATGGGCGGCATCGGGGCCGCAATAGGCGAAGCGTCCGGCCTTTACCGCGATGTCGGTGGCGGGAATGATCTCGCCGGAGTGAACGTTCACCCACCGCGCGTTACGGACGACGAGGTCGGCCTGGGTACGCCCCATGGCGACATCGACGAGTTGAGGCGCCACGCTGTCGAATGATTCGGGACGGTCCATGCTCATGAGTTATCCACACCCCTACGCCATCTCTGGAAGTCGAATCGGACTAGGAAGCGGGAGGCCCATCGAGGGAGATGGTACGCCGCTCTTAACGCGCAACTGTTGCGATTGTTCGCATAAAGTGGTCGAGAAAAAATCCGCAACCTCTTCTAGTCAATGGTGCGGGCGGCGGGACTCGAACCCGCACGGGACGAAGCCCGAGGGATTTTAAGTCCCTTGCGTCTACCATTCCGCCACGCCCGCTCCGGGCGGAGCACAACGCCATGCCGCGAGCGGTGTCAAGATTTGCGCATCATTGCCACAGTTCACGAAAATTCCACTGACGTGTTCGGCAAAAATGGCGTACCGTCTCACTTGCGATGATGTTTCGTTGCAGCGACCGCGAAAAGGGGGTGGCATGAGGAAAGATTTCGACCGTCCCGACACGGCCGCATGGTCTTGCGGAAAGCCTGTGTCCGACACATTCGAGGGCCTCTACGCCTCCGGCCTGCTCGCACGCCTGAAGCGGCAAAACCTCGCGCTCGACCGCCTTCGGCATGCATTGGAGCGCGAATTGGCGCAGCCGGCAAGCAGGTGCCCGCAGCGAAGGTACGAGCATTCCAAAGCCTGACCGCCAAGGGCCCATGTGGCGCGATATTGCCGCCGCGCGCCCGTCTTCGCGTGGCGCATGGCGGACGGATTCGCCCGCAGGGCCGTGAAGACCCATTTCGGTGGTGCCCCCGCCGCCGGCACCCAACAGGGCGAAGCGGATCGCGCCTACGATCATCGCGCTGACGGGTTAGAGCTGAAGGCATTCCAGATTTCAGGCAGGATTTCAGGCCGCCGTCAAACCGCGCCTTTTGGCTGTTCCAACGGGCAAGGAAATTTCCGACGCGGGTTTGGGCCGGCCGAAGAAATAACCCTGCAACTCGGTACAACCGAGCGCTTGCAATTTTCGGAACTGGTCTTCCGTCTCCACGCCTTCGGCGGTGGTCGTCACACCGAGATCCCGGCCGAGCGCGATGACGAGTTCGACGATCGGCAGATGGTCGGAGTTATCGGACATATCCCGGATGAAGGACTGGTCGATCTTGATCTTGTCGAAGGGAAAGCTGCGCAGATAGCTCAGTGACGAATAACCCGTGCCGAAATCGTCCAGGGCGACCCTCACGCCCAATTCGCGCAACTGGTGAAGTATGGTCAAGGTGTGCTCGCTGTCTTCAAGCAGCACAGATTCGGTGATTTCGAGTTCCAGGCGATCGGCGGAAAGGCCCGAAGCGGCCAAGGCGTTGACCACCGCCTGCACGAGCGCCTGGCTGCGAAATTGCGCCGGAGAAAGATTAACCGCGATCCGGATCTCCGCCGGCCACCGGATCGCTTGCTCGCAGGCCTGCTGCAGGACCCACTCGCCCAGATTGACGATCAGTCCGATATCCTCGGCCACCGGAATAAACTCGTCCGGCGGTATCATCCCCCGTATCGGATGGCGCCACCGGACCAGTGCCTCGAAACCACAGAGTTCCTCGCGCGCTGCGTTCATGACCGGCTGATAGAAGACATCCAGTTCGTTGTTGGGGAGCGCCTTGCGAAGGTCGGCCTCCAACCCCTTGCGAGCCTGGAGTTGATCATCCATCGAAGGCTCGAAGAAGCGGTACGTTCGTTTGCCGCTGGTCTTGGCTTCGTAGAGCGCGAGATCGGCCTGCTTGAGAAGGACGCCCGCGTCGTCCGCCCCCCCCTTGAACTCGGCGATACCGATGCTCAGCCCGATCAGCACTTCCTGTCCGTCGATTTCGTACGGAGCACTGATCGCCTCGATCAGCCGGGCGGCGATCGTGGAGAGATCACGCGGCTCGTCCGACGGCAGGAGAAGCAGCGTGAACTCGTCGCCCCCGACTCGGGCGACCACATCCTTCTCGCGAACGTTCCGGCGCAGTCGGTCAGCCACGCATTTCAACAAGTCGTCGCCGCGCTGATGACCGAGGGTGTCGTTGACATCCTTGAACCGGTCGAGATCGAGGCACATGATGGCGAGGAAGCTCTTGTCTTCTTGGGCGCGGGACAGAGCGTGATCCAATTTCTCGCCGAACAGAACCCGATTGGCGAGGTCAGTCAACGAGTCGAAATGCGCCATGTGGACGATCTGGTGTTCCACCCGGCGCAGGTCGGTGATGTCTTCGTATGTCGCGATCCAGCCGCCGTCGCCCAACGCGGCGTGCGTGACGGAAATGGCGCGTCCGTCGAGGCACTCCTGGACGAACACCGAGCTCCGGTGGTCGCGTATAAGGCCTTGCTGCTGAGAGTGAATTTGCCTCAAGCTCGCCGAGTTGGTCCCCTTGCGGGCCTCGGCCACCAGATTATCGAGCGGAACGCCCGGCTGCAGCGCAGCGTAGGATAAACCAAACATCGCGCCAAACCGCTCGTTCCAGACGACCAGATGGCCATTCGCATCAAACATGCAGAGGCCTTGAGACATATTGCTCAAGGCCGCCCTGAACCGGCGATTTTGGGTCTGCAGCGCCGCCGAAGTCGCTCTCAGGTCGTCGGCGAGGTCGTGGAGGTCGTCGTGCGCCCAGCCAAGTAACCGGTTGTTCCAGACCAACAGCAGGATCAGCGCGACGCCGCAAACGATCAGGCCGGCAGCCAGTCCGGTGAAAACGTAATGAAGGCGCAACAGTGCCTTCTGATCCTCCGCGACGCGCTCCGCCCCGAGTTGCGTCGCAAAGGATGCGAGCGAGGCAAGCTCCGTTTCGAAGGGATACAGCAACTGCTCGAGTTGGCGAGCAATCACCGGTTCGTCGGCCCGCGGCAACAGCGGTTCGACCGAGGCGAGGACCTCTTCCAGACGCTGAACGATCCGGCGAGCATGCGAATTCTTCTCGATGAATTCGGCCGCCTCGCCCTGCTTGAGGATGTTGAGCCGATTCAGCAGTATCTCGAAGCGAAGCGTGACCTCTTCGCCGTCCACGCCGCTGCCAGGAACAGCGATTGCAGCGACGCGCTGCTGCAAGCGGGTGAATTCCACCAGCGCCTGGCTCACCGCCCAGGTCGTATTGTAGCTGGCCACCTGGCGAAGCGCCTGCTGGCGTTCGACGATCAGGTTGGAAATGTAAGCCGTCGCCAGGACGAAGCAGCCCACGGTGACCGCCAGCAGCAGTTGGACCAGTCGCATGGCCATTGCGGGTTTCTCGCGAGCGGAAATGTTATTCAACGATCAACTTGGAGAGCTGCCATGCCGAGCGGCCATAATAGGTCTGGCTCTGCAGCGCTGCGTCGCTGTCATAGGGGTAGACGATGAACAGCGGCCCCTTGTCTCGAACCGGCATATATTCGGCATCCCGCTTCAGCGCGATGATGGTGCCGTGCTTTGCAAAATCCTCGATGGGGATTTCCGTCATGTAATCGTTCAATGCGATGGCTCGCACCCGGTCGCCGGTGGCTCCGACCAGCGTCATCAGCTTGTCCAGTCGGACGCCTTCAAAAGTGACCGGCTCGTCGTACCAGGGCGTCATCGTCGCGAACGAAATGAGACCGATTGCTTCCAGCATTGCCAGGTCGAACTCCGCCCTGCCGTCCGCATTGGTCGTTGCGATCTTGCCTGAGATTGTGAGGATCACCTTTCCGGTAGGATCCGGGAGTTCTTCCGCTGGAGCTGGAGTCGAGCCGAGCAGAATGTACAGCCATGCCATCGCTATCGCGACGACACGCCTTACGCATGGCCGAAGCATGTCACTTCCTTCCATCTGCATCGACCCGATTGTGCCATACGAATGCTAACTCCTCGTGAATCCAAAGCGAATTTTTCGAAATTTCGGGGTGATCGCATAGATTTTCGTAAAATCGTAAATTATGCGTATTACTTGGATATCAGCCGGTGGGGGGGATTGGCCGCTATGAATTTTCATCCCGTGAGTTCGTTACGCCCCCAACTTTGCAACGAGCAGGTCGAGGGCATCGATCCTTCCGGGCGGGAGGCGATGAGGGCCTTGGTCGCCGCCAAGATCGGCGAACTCTTCGACATTCTCCAGATCGACCATCGAAGCGACCACAACACCCGCGACACGCCCGAGCGAGTGGCCAAGATGTATGTCGAGGAAATCCTGCGGGGCCGTTACACGGCGCCGCCGGAGATCACCGAATTCGACAATGCCGAAGGCTACGACCAGCTCATCGTCACCGGGCCGATCGACGTGCGCTCGACATGCGCCCACCATCTGATGCCGATCTACGGTCACGCCTATATCGGCATCCTGCCGGCCGCCGGCGGCAAGCTCATCGGCCTGTCGAAATACGATCGGATTGTCGATTATTTCTCGGCGCGGCTGCAGATCCAGGAAGAGCTGGTCAATCAGATCGGCCAGTTCATCTGCGAGCGGACCAACCCTCGCGGTCTCGCCATCCGGGTGAGCGCCGTGCACATGTGCAAGACCCACCGCGGGATCAAAGCATCCCACCGCAGCCGCATGGTCAGCTGTTGCTATTTCGGCGAAATGAAGAGCGACCCGTCGCTCAAAAGTGAGTTCCTGCAGGAATGTCTTGCGTTGGAGCGCGGCGCGGGCGACTGAACCGGCTCACCGCCTCAACGATCCGGTCAGGGATATCTCGATGAACCAGCCAGTTCGTACAGCCTCTTCGATGATCGAGCCACGGGCGATCTATCGTTCGACCAAAGCCTATGATCACAGCGAAGGCCTGTCATGCTGCTTTCGCCAATGGCGCGCGACACACTCCCACTGCCGGCTGATTCATGGCTACGCCCTCGCCTTTCGCTTCGTCTTCGCCACCTTCGAACTCGATCAGCACAATTGGTGCTTCGACTTCGGCGGACTGAAACCGGTGAAGGCGTGGCTGAAGGAGATGTTCGACCATACGATGATCGTCGCCGAGGACGATCCAGAACTGCCGCGCTTCCAAGTGCTCGCGGAAGCCGATCTGGTCGACCTGCGCGTGCTGCCGGCGGTGGGCTGCGAGGCGACGGCGAGATTCGTCTTCGAGTATGTCGCGACATTCCTGCGGACGGAGACCGGCGATCGGGTTTGGCTCGAAAGCGTCGAGGTCTGCGAGCACGGTGGCAATTCGGCAATCTACGCGGTCCGCTAAAGCATCGGCTGCACGACGAAGTGGCGGTCCTTCAACGCCGGTCCGGAGCGGTGGGCAGCGACAATGCCGCCACCCGCATCCGGACCTTGCCCGGACAAATTCGACCGTCTGCTCAGGCCGCGAGTTTCGCCGCGATCTCGGCGATGTGCTTGCCCTGGAACCGCGCGCCGTCGAGCTCGATCTGGCTCGGCATACGCGAGCCGTCGCCACTGGCGATCGTCGTCGCGCCATAGGGCGAACCGCCGACGATCTCGTCCATGTTCATCTGACCGGCAAAGGCATAAGGCAGGCCGACGATGACGAGCCCGTGGTGCAGCAGCGTCTTGTGCGCCGACAGGAGCGTCGCCTCGTTGCCGCCGTGCTGTGTCGCGGAGGAGGCGAAGGCGCCGCCGACCTTTCCGACAAGGGCGCCCTGCGCCCAAAGCGGACCGGTGCGATCCCAGAAAGCCTGCATCTGCGAGCACATGTTGCCGTACCGGGTCGGCACGCCGATGATGATCGCGTCGTAGTGCGGCAACTCCATCGGATCGCATTCGGGATAGGGATGTTCGGTCTTGAAATGCGCCGCCTCGACAACCTCCTGTGGCGCGGTCTCGGGCGCCCGCTTGGTATCGACGCTGGCGCCGGCGCTTTCCGCGCCTTCTGCGACGGCCTTGGCCATCGTCTCGATATGTCCGTAGCTGGAATAATACAGGACCAGGACCTTCGCCATGTCTCGTCTCCTTCGTGTTGATTGAGCAACTGTCGGCTCGTTGGCCTCGGGAGGGCATAACGCAAAGGGTTCGGAAGGGATCGCCGCAATACCGCGACGGACCGTCGCCGGAACGGCGACGCAGGCTTGTTGCGCCAACGTTTTCATCGGATCGGGCGGCCGGGCCCTTGCCATCGTCACGGAGCGCCCCTTTTTATTCGCTCCCCGCCGTTCGCCCGGAGTTCCGCCATGACGCCCACACCCGCCACCGCCGCGATGCTGGCGATCGGCGACGAACTCCTGTCGGGGCGGACCAAGGACCGCAATATCGGTCATCTCGCCGAAGTCCTGACCGTCGCCGGCATCGACCTCAAGGAAGTGCGCATCGTCGGCGACGAACCGCACATCATCGCCGACACGCTCAACACGCTGCGCCGCAGCTACGACTACGTCTTCACCTCGGGCGGCATCGGTCCGACCCATGACGACATCACCGCCGACGCTGTCGGCGCTGCATTCGGCCTGACAGTCGGCGAGCATCCGGAAGCGCTCCGCAGGCTGGCGGAGAACTACGCAAACCGCGGTTTGGAGTTCACGGAGGCGCGTCGGCGCATGGCGCGGACACCGAACGGCGCCAGCCTGATCGACAATCCCGTCTCCGTCGCGCCTGGATTTCGTCTCGACAATGTCTTCGTCATGGCCGGAGTCCCGGCCGTGTTCCAGGCGATGCTCGGACAGGTGATCGACAGGCTACCGGGCGGTCAGGCGATCGAGTCCGAAGCTTTCGCTTGTCCATACGGCGAAGGCGATATCGGCGATCCTCTGCGCGCCTTGGCGAAGGATCATTCGGGCGTTACCATCGGCTCCTACCCCAAATTCGACGGCAACACATATTCGACCGAAATCGTCATCCGCTCACGCGACCGCGCGGCTCTGGCAGCGGCATCGGAGGCCGTGCGAACTATGCTGGAGGCGATGGGGCCGAGCGGGTGAAGCCAGCATTCAACTTGCCACCACACTGTCTTTCGATCTATCGACACGGCTTCCTCCAGCTTGGAAGCTGCCATCATGTCCACGGTCGACAAATCCTTCCCCGTCTCCTGGGACCAGTTCCACCGCGATGCCAGGGCACTGGCCTGGCGGCTCGCCGGAATGCGGTCGGACTGGAAGGCGATCGTCTGCATTACCCGCGGGGGCCTGGTGCCGACGGCAATCATTGCGCGCGAGATCGGCACGCGGTTGATCGACACGGTCTGCATCGCCTCCTATCACGACTACAGCGAGCAGGGTGAATTGAAGGTCCTCAAGGAGATATCCCCGGCTCTTCTCGAGGACGACGGCGAGGGTATCCTGATCGTCGACGACCTGACCGATACCGGCAAGACCGCCGGGCTTGTCCGGGCGATGCTGCCGAAGGCGCATTTCGCGACCGTCTACGCCAAGCCGAAAGGCCGTCCGCTGGTCGACACCTTCATCACCGAGGTCAGCCAGGACACCTGGATCTTCTTTCCCTGGGATCTCGGCCTGACCTTCCAGGCGCCGATCGGAAAGGCCACCAAAGGCTGACGTCGACCGACCAAGGAACGTCTAGGCCGCTTTCGGATCCGAGATGGCGAAGTCGGCCGTGAAGACGAGCCCGCGGTCTGACCAGTCACGATCGATCCGTCCCGCGAGCTGCCGGACGATCAGCTTGTCGAGAAGCTGGCTGCCAAAGCCAGAGGGCTCGGTGTCATCGGATTCCGGCGCCGCCGAGGTGCCAGGTCGACCATGCTCGCGCCAGGTCAGACACAGTCTTCGTCCCTCGCCTTCCGACATCGCCTCCTGCCAATCGATATCGATGGTCCCTTCCCTGCCCGGCGCCAGGGCGCCGTATTTCGCCGCGTTCGTCGCCAGCTCGTGCAGGATCATTCCAATGGTCACCGCATCGCCCGGGGCGATCCAGACGTCGGGGCCTGCTGTGCGAATACGGGTTCCAACGTCATAGTGCTCGATTTCCGACGCCACGATCGCGGCGAACGACGCGCCCCTCCAATCGGCTACCATCACCAGCGACTGCGTTTTGGCCAGTGAGCCGAGGCGTTCGAGAAGCACCGGGCGGATCGCTTCGGCGGGCTGCTTGGAGCGCAGCGACAACGACACGATCGCCTGAACCGTTGCCAGCGAATTCTTCACCCGATGGGCCATTTCGCGGGCCAAGAGCTGCGCCTGCTCCTCCGCCTCGCGGCGGAACCGCACCTCCTCGCGCAGCACCAGTTCCGTGCCGAGCATCGCCACCAGATCCTCGATCACCCGCCGATCCTCTGCTGTCCACTGGCGCGGCGCGTGATCGATCGCGCAAAGCGAGCCGATAACAGCTCCGTCAGGGGTGCGAATCGGCACACCGAGATAGGCTTCCACACCAAGATCGGGAATGGCGAGATTGTCCCGCACCAGCGGATGCGATCGCGCATCGTCGACAACCAGGGACTCGCCGCTGGCGACCACATGCTGGCAGAAGGAATGGCTCAGCGGGGTCTCGCGCCGCTCGGCCCAGATTTCGGGGAGACCCACCTGACTTTTGAAGAATTGCCGGTCGGTGTCGAGGATCGAGACCAGCGATACCGGCACGCCAATGATGCGTGCGGCCAGCCGTGTGATCCGATCGAAGGCGACCTCTGGCTCGGTGTCCAACAGGTCAGCGGCGGTCAACCTGATACGCGAGTCGCTGTGTGGTTCCACAATGGCTTCCAATCGACGCCCCTCGTCAGTCGTTGCGCCCACCAGATTCGCCATGACCACAATATTCCTCGACGCAATGAACGCTATCGTCTTCAAATCGGACGGTACGCCGCCCGAAAACCAACGCGGTCTTCACAAGACCGCCCGTAGATGCGGCATTTTGACCACAGTCGCAAGGCGCCGATTCGATTCGGCCCTTCCGCTACAGGCGAAAGCGGAAGGCGAGACTTATCCCCGCTATCCTCGTAACGGCCGCTCCCGACCGGCGAAAATCGCGCGGCGATCCCTCGGCCCGTTGACCATCCCGCCGGACTCACTCTAGCCTTGTATCGTCATTGCTGGCCCGCCGAATAAGGGCATGACGCAAGCCGTGTCATTCCGCCCACAGGGCCGCGACAAATCGGTGCGACACGGAATTAAGGGTCGCTTAACCACCTCAAATACACTATATCTAGTGTCGCTGAACGGCCCTCGCACAAGATGGGCGATTCACGACAATTGGGGGATACGCACCGGGCGGAGGGGGAACTTCGCTGGCGGGCGATTCTTTGCGGCAAGAAAATTTTAGACGAGGATGGGACCGTCATGGGCATGAAGATCGATCGCCGATACACCGAGGCCGGCAAGAGCGCGTATGACGCGATCACGTTCCGCAAGGCCACCAGCGAGATCCGCAACCCGGACGGCTCGGTGGTCTTCCGCCTCGCCGATATCGACGTCCCAGCGCAGTTCAGCCAGGTGGCGTCTGACATCCTGGCGCAGAAATATTTCCGCAAGGCCGGCGTGCCGGCCCGGCTGAAGAAGGTCGAGGAAAACGACGTCCCTTCGTTCCTGTGGCGTTCGGTCGCGGACGAGGCCGCGCTCGCCAAGCTGCCCGATAACGAGCGCTATGGCTCGGAGATGGACGCCCGGCAGGTCTTCGACCGGCTCGCCGGCACCTGGACCTACTGGGGCTGGAAGGGCGGCTATTTCGCCTCGGAAAAGGACGCCGCCGCCTTCCGCGACGAGCTCGCCTACATGCTCGCGACCCAGAAGGTCGCGCCCAATTCGCCGCAATGGTTCAACACCGGCCTCCACTGGGCCTACGGCATCGACGGTCCCGGCCAAGGCCATTATTACGTCGACTACCGCTCCGGCGAACTGACCCGCTCGACCTCCTCCTACGAGCACCCGCAGCCGCACGCCTGCTTCATCCAGTCCGTCGCCGACGATCTGGTCAATGAAGGCGGCATCATGGATCTGTGGGTGCGCGAGGCACGGCTGTTCAAATACGGCTCGGGCACCGGCTCCAACTTCTCCTATCTGCGCGGCGAAGGCGAAACGCTGGCCGGCGGCGGCAAGTCGTCCGGCCTGATGAGCTTCCTCAAGATCGGCGACCGGGCAGCCGGCGCTATCAAGTCCGGCGGCACCACCCGGCGCGCCGCCAAGATGGTCGTCGTCGATATCGACCATCCGGACATCGAGAAGTATATTTCCTGGAAGGTGCGCGAGGAGGAGAAGGTCGCCGCCCTCGTCACCGGCTCCAAGACCGTCTCCAAGCACCTCAAGGCGATCCTGTCGGCCTGCGTCAATTGCGAAGGGCCGGACGGCGACTGCTTCGACCCGATGAAGAACCCGGCGCTGAAGCGCGCCGTCAAGGACGCCAAGCGCGCCCAGGTGCCGGAGAACTACGCCAAGCGCATCATCCAGTTCGCGCGCCAGGGCTATACCGACCTCGAATTCCCGGTGTTCGACACCGACTGGGATTCGGAGGCCTATCTCACCGTCTCCGGTCAGAACTCCAACAATTCCGTCTCGCTCAAGGACGATTTTTTGCGCGCGGTCGAGGAGGATGGGACCTGGGATCTCATCCGCCGCACCGACGGCAAGGTCTCGAAGACCCTCAAGGCCCGCGAGCTTTGGGAGCAGATCGGCTATGCCGCCTGGGCCTCGGCGGATCCGGGCCTGCACTTCAACACCACGATGAACGACTGGCACACCTGCCCGGCAGCCGGCCCGATCCGCGCGTCGAACCCGTGCTCGGAATACATGTTCCTCGACGACACGGCCTGCAATCTCGCCTCGCTCAACCTCATCCAGTTCCGCGAGGAAGGGCTCGACGGGCCGGACGGCATCAAGCGCTTCGACACCGCCGCCTTCGAGCATGCCACAAGATTGTGGACCATCGTCCTCGAGATCTCGGTCATGATGGCACAGTTCCCGTCAAAGGAGATCGCCCAGCTCTCCTACGACTACCGCACGCTCGGCCTCGGCTTCGCCAATATCGGCGGCCTGTTGATGACCGCCGGCATTCCGTATGATTCCGACGAGGGCCGGTCGATCTGCGGCGCCATTTCGGCGCTGATGACCGGCGTCGCCTACCGGACCTCGGCCGAAATGGCCGGTCATCTCGGCGCCTTCCCCGACTACGAGCGCAACGCCGACGCCATGCTGCGCGTCATGCGCAACCACGCCCGCGCCGCTCACGGCCTGTCCGACGGCTACGAGGCGCTGTCCGTCGACCCGGTGCCGCTCGACCACGCCTCGCTCGACGACAAGCGCCTCTCCGGCCGCGCCAAGGCGGCCTGGACCGAGGCGGTCGAACTCGGCTCGGAGAATGGCTACCGCAACGCGCAGGTCTCGGTGATCGCGCCCACCGGCACGATCGGCCTGGTGATGGACTGCGACACCACCGGCATCGAGCCCGACTTCGCTCTGGTGAAGTTCAAGAAGCTCGCCGGCGGCGGCTATTTCAAGATTATCAACCGCGCCGTGCCGGAGGCCCTCACCTCGCTCGGCTACGCCCCGCACGAGATCGCCGAGATCGAGGCCTACGCCGTCGGCCATGGCAATCTCGACCAGGCCCCCGCGATCAATCCGGGCTCGCTGAAAGCCAAGGGCTTCGGCGAGGCCGAGATCGCGGCGCTGAACGCCGCGCTCGGCCAAGCCTTCGACATCAAGTTCGTGTTCAACAAGTTCACGCTCGGCGAACAATTCTGCAAGGAGACGCTCGGCCTCACCGACGCCCAGCTCAACGATTTCTCCTTCGAGCTCCTGCCGTTCCTCGGCTTTTCCCGGAAGGACATCGACGCGGCCAACGTCCATGTCTGCGGCGCCATGACGCTGGAGGGCGCGCCGTTCCTGAAGGACGAGCATCTGCCGGTGTTCGACTGCGCCAACCCCTGCGGGCGGATCGGCAAGCGCTATCTGTCGGTCGCGTCGCACATCCACATGATGGCGGCGGCGCAGCCGTTCATCTCCGGCGCGATCTCCAAGACCATCAACATGCCGAACGAGGCGACGGTCGAGGATTGCAACGCCGCCTACATGCTGTCGTGGAAACTGGCGCTGAAGGCCAACGCGCTCTATCGCGACGGCTCCAAGCTCTCGCAACCGCTCAACGCCTCGCTGATCGCCGATGACGACGAGGACGAGGACATCGAGGAGGCGACAGCGGCGTTGATCGCCGCCTCGGCGCCTGCGCGCGCGGCGGAAGTCGCCGAACGCATCGTCGAGCGCATCGTCGAGCGGGTGGTGCGCGACCGCGAAAAACTGCCGAACCGGCGCAAGGGCTACACCCAGAAGGCGATCGTCGGCGGCCACAAGGTCTATCTTCGTACCGGCGAGTTCGACGACGGGCGCATCGGCGAGATCTTCATCGACATGCACAAGGAGGGCGCCGCCTTCCGCGCGATGATGAACAATTTCGCCATCGCCATTTCGCTCGGCCTGCAGTTCGGCGTGCCGCTCGAAGAGTATGTCGAGGCGTTCACCTTCACGAGATTCGAGCCGGCCGGCATGGTCCAGGGCAACGAGGCGATCAAGAACGCCACGAGTATCCTCGACTACATCTTCCGGGAACTCGCCGTCTCCTATCTCGGCCGGCACGATCTCGCCCATGTCCAGCCGGAGGAGTTCGGCGCCTCCGGCCTCGGCCGCGGCGTCGAGGGCGACAAGCCGCAGCCGGTCTCACCGGTCTCGCACGGCATGGTGCGCGGCCAGACCGCGAAGTTCCGGCTGGTCTCGAATGACCCGGCCGGCGCGCTGGCGGGATCGCCGGCCGGCGGCACCCTCACCGGTCCCGGCGATCGCGGCGGCAGCGAGCCCGCGAAAGGCGCGGCGGTGGTGAAGGCTTCGGCCCGCGCCGCCGCCAACACCAGCGGCCCCGGCAGCGCCACGGCGGCGGCAAGCTCCGGTCGTGGCGGCAGCTCCGTCGTGGCGGCGGTGTCGGCGACGCCCGCAACGGCCGCGGCCGTCGCCTTCAAGCGCGACTACGAAGAGGCTCCGGTCGCCGCCCCCGCCCCGACCGCCGACGTCACGCCGGCGCAAGGGCTGTTCGACCAGCCACTGGCCTTCCCGGCTAGCGACCGGGACGCGGCCAACGTCTCGGCCGATGCCAGCGCAAAGGCGACCAGCGCCGAGCGGCGGGCAATGGCGATGATGAAGGGCTACACCGGCGACAGTTGCTCGGAGTGCGGCAACTACTCGATGGTCCGCAACGGCACCTGCCTGAAATGCGACACTTGCGGCTCGACGAGCGGGTGCAGCTGAGGCTGACGCATAGAAAGGGCGTCAGCCATGGACGGCACGGAGCGTAAATCCCGATTTCAGGTAATCGATGGCGGCGGCCTTGGTCAGAGCGGCACGCTGGTTTGCCTCAGGGTCGCGTAAAGGCCCCGTCGTGGCACGGTAGGCGTGCCGCAGTTTTCGGAGGGCAGAATGCCCTCCCTGCCGAACCATTCCTGCGCGCCGCCCGGCGCGCAGGAATTCAAAGAGGAACATAACGGGATCAGAGGATTAACGATGGCGTTGACAGCTTCTCAGGGGTCTCCGACGGCTCCGCGTTTTCATCCGGAACTGGCGGCGTTCTTGACTCGCTTCTGTTTCCGACCGGACGTCCTGGCTCCCCTCTTGGAGAACCAGCCACGCCGCCATGTGGACCTGCGCGACGGAGATTACCTCTGCCGCAAGGGAGACCAAGCGGATGCCATGTGGATCATCCTGCGCGGACAGGTGCGGATCCAGGATGGGCGAGCCTTCGCGTTCCGGCAGGTGAGTGACCTCGTCGGCGAGCTTGCCTTCTACCGTGTGCCACGGTCGCATGAGGCCCGTCGCCGCGGCGCCGACATAAGGGCGAACGGCGACGTATCCGTCTTCAGGATTGACGCATCGTTCGTCGAAGGACTCGATGCCGAGGCAGCCGTCGTTTGGCATGAAACGGTGGCCAGCGTGGCGACGTGGAAGATCGATGACGCGCAAGCCCAACGTCTCCAACTCAGCCTCGAACGTTCGCAGGCGGAAAGCCTGCTGTCGAAGTTCGTGTGCGATGAGGGCATGGCCGCAGCGCGAGCATCGATCACCGGTCATGAGCCGATCGATGCGGAACGTACCGGCGTGCTCGTATGGTTCAGCGACATAGCCGGCTTCTCGGCTCATGCGCAGGGTCTGGCCGCCGATGCGGCCGGCCGCCTCGTGCGAGAGCTGATGGACGTGCAGATCCGCGCCATCACTAAAGCGGGCGGCCAGGTCGACAAGCTGATGGGCGACGGCCTAATGGCGTTCTGGCGCCTCCCCGACCAGGATCGGGCTTCGCGCGAGATCCCTATCGCCGTGCGGTCGGCCCTGCTGGCCCGGGACAACCTGATCGAACTCATTCAGTCCCGAGGCATTCCGATCGACGTTCGTATCGGACTGCACTTCGGACAGGCGGTCCTTGGCGACTTCGGCGGGAGCGACCGCATCGCGTTCACTCTGATAGGCGACACGGTCAATCGGGCGAGCCGTTATGAGCAAGCGAAGGCGTGCCAAGGCGGCGTGCTCCTAGGCCGGGTCCGTCTCAGCCCCGAGGTGTTCGAGCGGCTAAGCGGTGATCTCGTCCGCAGTTTCGAACACGCACCCCGTCAGTTTTCCGACAAGCACGGCGTCATCTACGACGTGCATGCATCATTGGAAGGAGGCGAACTATGAAGGGCTGGGATCGTCAGCGGAGCAGCGGCCGGATCCGCGTTTTCATGGGCACGGTGCCCCAAGGAAACATCTCGGTGAGGACGTTTGACGAGGGGATGCTCCAGCGCCGGATGGCCGACATCGCCCTGAACCGCGCCCTCGGATCGCTGAACGAGACGGTTGATCGGATCTTCGACGTCAGCCCCGGAAAGGCTATCGTGGTCGACGGGGTGCACGTGTACGTCCAGTTGATCGACTACGCCCAGCAGATGCTCGACATCTCCAACGAAACCGAGCCGGGGCATCGGAAGCTGCTTCAGGCGCTCCACGTCCACTATGCCGCCTGTGACAGCGTCGCGGAGGAGTTCGGCGCCCAGAGGGTCGACTACCACGGTCCGCGTATGCACGCGGTCATCGCGACGCCGATTGGGAACGAACGGGACAGGGTGATCCGCGCCTTAGAGTTCGCGGACGCCGTCAAGAGGACGATCGAAGAAGTCGGGAACAAAGTTGCGGGCGGCACGCTGCGAACCCGGGTCCGGATCGGCATCGACACAGGCAAGGCCGTCGCGATCGACAGCGGTAACAGCGGGGAACGCGAACCCCTTTTTCTCGGCAACCCGGCCAACTACGCGGCCAAGCTGGCTGACGGCGAGGTGCCAGGGATCTTCCCGAGCGCGAACGTCCGGCGCGTCCTGACCCTCGACGTTCCGCATGGCGGGCTCTCGGTAGAGCAGACTCGCTCCATTTCCGCCTTCGACGTCCAACGCGTCCAGCCGGGTCGCAGGATCGTCGCGGACGCTCAGTTGGTGACCCGTGCGGTGAGCAAGGTGGAAGAGCGCTTTCCCAACGGCGACGCATTGCCGACGTTCGTGTTCCATCGACACGAGCCGCCCCTGCGGACGATCGACTTTGCCGCCGTCAGCCCGTCAAACTCGATCCGGATGGACCTCATGTCGGTGTTCGCCGACATCGACAAGTTCACGGCCTACGTGGATCGGTGCATCTCGACTGGCAACGTCGCCGAGATGGTGTCGAACCTCCACGTCATCCGCGGAGAGTTGGCGGCGACACTGAAAGAGGACTTCGACGGCCGGAAGATCCGGTTCATCGGCGACTGCATCCACGGCATCGTCGCAAATGGCACGCGATCGGAGACGGACAGACTGGAGTCGGTTCGATCTGCTGTGGCGGCGGCCGCAGGTATGCGATCGAGCTTTGAACTCTGCCAGCAGATGCTGCCGGGGATCGCAAACCTCGGGCTCGCGATCGGCATCGACATCGGGACTACGCCGGTGACGCGCATTGGCTTGCGGGGAGACCGCAGCGTCCGCTGTTGCGTCAGTAAGGCAGTCTCGTCTTCGGAGGATCTCCAGTCGGCTTCGGAGGGTGATGAGACCAAGATCGGCACGCGCGCCAGAGCTGCGGCGCCGGCGGCAATCCAGCGATTCTTCGATGCAGAGGGCGTCGCCGTAGGCCTCGACTATGCGTCGTACATGCAACACGTAGGCCCACCGGCTGTGGTCAAGAGCGGCACCGTGTCCCGTCCGGCGCTTCCGTACCTGCGTTGATCGAACCAACCGCGATCCACAGGCTGACGACCTGCATCCCTGATTGGTTCGCGGTATCGACCGCGGACTGGACGGAGATCGTCGGCACCGCGGCCGTCCCGGTTCCAGGCGGCGCTTCGGACTATCTGGCCGACCTTACGATCACCGGGCAGTTGACCGCGATCAGCGTGCGGGAATCGACGCCGAGGATCATCCGGTCCTTCTGCCCGGATCGCCATGTCAACGAGGACCTGTCCTTCTGCCTCGGGTTCGGCGTCGGGAATGATGTTTGGACAGCCGACGAGGCCGCAGTCTGGTGGGACTTGCTCAGGAACTACCTTCTCCTGCAACGAACCGCTGACCGCACCAAGCGTTGGCCCGCTGGAAAGGGCATCGCGCACAGCCAGGCCGGCAAACATCACGTCGAGGCCCGAGTTGTCGCTGAACGCCTCGGGATCTTGGACGAGTACGATGGTGCTGTTGCCGGCGAGAGCCATTGGTCAAACGATCCGACGCTGCGGGTCGCGCCAGGCTTTGAGTCCCTCCGCAACGGCCGACTACGTTGCCCTATGGGATGCCGAGGTAGACGCGGACACCCGAAGCTTCGACGTGAATGCTCGCACCGAACCGACGTCGCAAAGCTTGTCCAGCTCGATCGCTTGCGACGCAAAGACGAGCGCGCCTTCTGGGACGCCATTAAGGCGCAGGGCCAGACCTGCTGCGGCTCGCTAAAGGACTGCCCCATTGCCACCTGCACCGACTGACGGGTTGCCTACCTTCCAATTCGGCGCCAATCCGTAGGAGTATCGAACATGACCAGCGTCTTCTTCTCCTACTCCCATGCCGACGAGGGCCTTCGTGACCGCTTGGAAAAGGGGCTCGCGATGTTGAAGCGCCAAGGTGCGATCGACACCTGGCACGATCGGCGCATACCCGCAGGGGATGTCCTCGACTCGTCGATAGACGCTGCCATGGAAGCGGCGGATGTCGTACTGCTCCTCGTCTCGCCCGACTTCCTTGCGTCCAACTACTGCTACGACGTGGAAATGAAGCGCGCCATGGAGCGCCACGAGTGCGGCGAGGCGAGGCTCATCCCCGTCATACTGCGGCCGTGCGACTGGCAGGAGTCGCTCCTTCGGTCTTTCTTGGCGACGCCAAAGGACGGCAAGCCGATCACGAAGTGGGCTGACATGGATGAGGCATTCCAAGACGTCGTCGCGAGCATCAGGGCGGCGTTGCCGAAGCACCAGGCCAAGGCTGTGGCGCAACCGTCGCCGGCCGGCGCGGCTCGCGAGCTACTCCCTCGGTCCAGCAATCTGCGTCTCGCGAAGAGCTTCACGCAGGCTGATCAGGACCGCTTCCTCGATGAAGCGTTCGAGTTCATGGCCCGCTTCTTCGAGGGGTCTCTAACGGAGCTGCAAGCCCGGAACCCCGGCGTCGAAACCACCTTCAAGCGTATCGACGGCAACCACTTCACAGCGGTTGTCTATCGCGACGGTGACGCCAAAGCCCGGTGCAAGATCATGCTCGGCGGGATGCTAGGGAACGGGATTGCGTTCAGCTATAACGACCGGGGGTACGATAACGGCATGAACGAGAGCCTCAGCGTGGTCGTGGACGACCATGGCATGTTCCTGCGCGCTTTGGGCCTCGGGCACATGGGATCGGCAAGAGATCAGCAGCTTACGTTTGAAGGTGCGTCCGAGTACTACTGGGACATGCTGGTCGGCCCACTGCAAAGCCGCTAGTCAGGTTGAGCCTTGAACCGCCATCGCCGACCGTTCTAATCAGATACTCCGGCGCTCGAGGACGGCATGAACATCGAGAAAATCCAGCGCGAAGTCCGCTTCGCCAAACTTCGCTTCCCGCGTGAAGACGGCCCGCTATCGCGCCAGGGACTCTCCGTGCTTGTCGAGATGGGGGCGAACGCTCTGGTCGCCTTGAACCGGAAGGTCGACACCGTGGCGGCTCCGCACTGAAGTGATCGACTTCGGCAACGAGGGTGTCAGGCGGCGCCATTACGAGCGGCCGGCCGCCGTCGACCTCGACGAGGTGTTGAACTTCGACCGCATGAAGGACCGCGCAGAGCTGGAGAACTTCAGGATCACGGCAGAGGGCGGGCCTTGGGTGCCGGCATGGGAGCGCGCCGTCAGCCTGACTTTGTAGCGCCTACGCTATACGCGAGCTGGTCATATACTAGTCGGAGGATTCGATGGGCCAGGCGAAGGCAAAACGGGCGTTCGATTTCTCCGAGGCAGACATCCGACGGTGGGAGGCTGACGACTGCTTAAACTTCGCGAATGCCCTCGCTCGCCGGAGTGACCGGCTCCTTCATGTTGGTTGGCTGACACAGATGGACCAGGGCGATCAAAAGGCGGACGACGAACCAAAGTCTCGGGCGTCATGACGGCGGGGTCGCTTCCGCAATACCTTGCAGGACGCTCCGGAGCGGCGCCATGAGAGTGGAATTTCGGCGGGCCCAAAGGGTGCGAAGGACCGAGTCAGGCACGTATTTATCGTATTTCGCGTTTCGGAGGTTCAGGACAAAGCCTGCCATATCGGCAACGGAAATAACGGTTTCGGACAGCTGCTGGGCCACCGCCTTGATCTCTGTCGGTGAGCAGTCTCGGAAAACGAGCCCAATGTCCTCGGCTTCGCACGTATCTGACGGACATGAGTACGCTGTCACGTGCACCGCAAGCGGCTACCGTCTCGAGTCCCTCTATCCGGTCGTGAGAATGATTGGTGAAGGCGCTGGAACTCGCGCAGTGAAGGGCAACGAGATCCTGTATCTCGGGCGTTCGTGTGACGCCTACACTAAGGTGTTCGGTTACGGCTCCTAGGGCTGGGCAAACGGCGGATTCTTCGCCAAGTTCGACCGACATCATTATGCCTTTCCTAGACAGGAACTATCCTGCACTCCAGAGCCCTCATTCCAGTTGAACTCGGCTGCTGATCGGAATCAGTCCGTCTCGACGACGGACGCCCCGCTGTCGTACTCTAGCGTCCCGAGGAAGGCTTTCAGAGTTCCGATCTCGTCCTGCGCCAAATAGACACCGTCGATCGGCTCTTCGGACCAAGACTTCAGCCGTTCGTAGAACTCGGCTCGCTGAACGCCCGTCATCACCTGCGGATCGTAGATCGCCAACGGGTCGACGTGCGCCCGGATCGCATCGCCGAGATCGTAGACCGACCCCGAATGCGAATAAGGAGCTGTCCGGGTCACGTTGTAGAGCGGTGGAGTACGGAACCGATATCGATCCGCCGGATCCATCGTGACATTGTAGCGGCCATAGTCGACCCCAAACCCGTTCTTGCCGAAGCCGGCTTGCGGGAACGGGATCGCGTGGAACGCCATGTCGCTGAAATACGGTCCGTTGTGGCAGGTCGAGCATCGCGCTTTTCCATAGAAAAGCAGGCCGCCGGCCAGTTCCTGTGGGCTTAGCGATCCATCGCCGAAGATGAACCGATGCAGCTTCGTCTCCCGGATCGCGAAATTCTCTCGGATAAAGGCGGCGATCGCCTCAGCGATGTCCTCGAAACGAATGTCGGAAACTGGTTTCCCGATAGCCTCCGCAAGAGGGACGGCAAGATCCGGCATAGCACGGATGCGGTCGGCGAGAATGGCGTAGACCTTGTCGGCCGATTCAACGCTCTCCCCCTCGAGAACGTCGTTGGCCTTGGAATCCATGACCATCTCGCCAATCTCGACCGGCGGAAGATGAACGGCCACGACGAGTGGATCGTCGGAGGGCTCCTTTCCCGCGAACTGACTCAGGATCGATCCGGACGAGCCATCGACCTTGCCATCCCAGAAGAACGTCGTGAATCCCTTTCCACCCCGTCCCCAAAACGGCATCGTATTGCGTGGGACAACGTCACCGCCGCTCTCCATCCGCACCATGCCCTGACCGGACGCTCCGGTGCCGAGGGCATTCGGGAGCCCGTCGGCGGATCCGAACCGATCGACATGACAGGAGGCACAGGCCGTCTGATGGTCGAGCGACAGCGACTTTGACTGGAAAAGCAGCAGGCCGGCTGCGGCCATGCCTCTATCGACTGGCGCCTGGGTCGCCACAGCCGGAATCAGGCCGGCGGCAAGCGCGCTTTTTCGCAGCACTTTCTCGCGCAGACCTTCAGCCGAGGACGGCGTGACGGACCCCGCGAGGAGCACCAGTATGACGGCGCTAGTAACGGATCTCATGGATACGTACGACGTCCTTCAGAGTGCCGGCGCGTTCCTCGACGGCGCGCAGGCTCATCTCGCTGAGTTCGTTGTCTGTCAGCCCCCAGCGGATCAACCGCTTGCGCATCATGTCGTAGTCCTGGCAGTCGAGGAGGCCGATCTCCATCGCTTCCACTTCGTGGACCGCTTCGTTCGAAGGAGCTGTGACGAGCTTCTGCTTGGCGATCATGTGAGACCGCATTGCCTGATCGCAGCGATAGGTGAGTTCACCGAACTCGGCCTGATTGACGACCATGACGGCCGCCTTCCAAACCGGCGTGCCGGCGGTCGCCACCGCTACTCCGAGGACGAAGGTCGCTGCGGGAATTGCTACTTTACTGCGCCAAGATGCCAAGCGCATCGAGCACCTCCGGTGTGACCGTACCTGTGACCTTCAGATTGTAGTCCGACTGCATCTTCGACAGGGCGACGCGGGTCTGGGGCCCGACGAGCCCGTCTATCGTCGAGGTGTAATAGCCGTAGGTGTAGAGCGCCGTCTGGACCTGCATAACGATCTTCTTGAACTTGTCGGAATTGCCGGGAAGAACATTTGGCGCGACGGACGACGAGTTCGGGAGGATCGAAGAGTTTGGCACGCTGTCCACGTTGCGCGAGGCCGAGGCGCGATCGCTTTCCCGGATCGTCCCGGCATCGGTCACGACGACCCAGTCGCCGCTGGAGTCGTCGATCGACAGAATGGTCCCTAGCCCGGCAACCTCCTCTCCGACCGAAGTTTCGGTGATTTCGGTTGTGGCAGAGGCCTTCTTACGTATCCATGCCTTCTGTCCGGCGACGCCGACGACCTCCCAGTCGGACGGGTCGTCGAGGCTCGACTGTGATCCTCCAAGGAACTGGTAGCTCCTTCCCGTATTCGCGGAACCCACGTCGGGCGTCGTGGTGCTCGGTGGGGTGTAGGAGGGCGTGCTGGGAGCGGTGTAGGTAGGCGTTCTTGGCGGCGTGTAGCTAGGTGTGGATCGCGAATAGTTGGGGGTGCTGTAGCCGCCCCCCGACGAAGATCGATGGCTCGAATGGGATGCATGGCTGGAATGCGAGCGATGGCCCGCAAGGGTGTACCTATGTTGCAACCGGTAGCGCTCGAACAAGGTGGGTTTGGGGTCCGGTTTCGCAAGGATCGAACCCGGCATGATCGCTGACGCCTTGTTCGGAAACAGCCCCGCCGCGATCAGCGACGGGATCATGAAGAGTCTTTTCTTCATAACGGTTTCACTCCCACGAATCCTCGATTCTTAGGATACCATTCGAAGAAGCCGCTACAAGTGTCGCGAGTGTTACAAGTTTCGCACGCGTCGAGGTAGCGCTGCTTCCAATCGGAAATTGTCCGGGGGGCAAGCGAACGATACTCGGCCGGCACGGTGCAGAGCGGGAAATTGTAGAGCAGCGCTTCGATGCCCCTGGCACGGACGAGATCGACTGCTTCCGCGATCGGAGCGAATGCCTCCGACGGCGAATTGTCGAAAAAGAGGGTATCCCAGTTTTTCCGCCCGAAGCCGATATTCTCGAGCTGCATCAGCGCCCAGACGGAGATGAAGGGCACGCGGGTCGTGATGAAGCGGGCGAGCGCCGCCAGATCAGCCACGTTCGGCCTCATCACGACGGTTCGCAGTTCAATCGCCGCGCCAGATCGGGCAAGGATGGCAAGTGATTGCATGAGGCGATCGAATGCCCCGGGCTTCGCGACGATCTCGTCATGCCGATTGGAGACGTATGAGTAGAGGGGAACTCCCCAGAGCACTCGATCGTGGGGGATCGACGCCAACGTTTGGACGTCGCTCTCCTCGAAATGCTGGCCGTTGGTCAGGATATGGAATCGGACATCGGGTCTTGCGGCGATGGCTTCGACAAGGAAGGAAAAGAGGCCGTCCTTGAACAGCGTCGGCTCGCCGCCCGAGAGTCCGATGTAGACGTCATTCGGCGCGAGCTTCACTGCCTCGCGGAAGTAAGGGAACATGTCGACGTGATGCCGCTTCGGCGGTTGCGAGCACATCAGGCACAACTGGTCGCACCGCTCCGTCACCAGGAAGGTGTTGTGGGGCGATGCGGCACGGATGAGGCGATGCGCCGATGCCTGGCCCGGCAGCACCAGGATCACGTCGTTCTCGACGGCCGCGATTGGAGCGTCATGCAGCCTTAGCGGAAAGCCGGCGAGGTCGAATTCCGATACATCCCCGTCCGTTCCGAGGAACATCGCGTCGAATGGACCGGCATTGATCGCGTGGGGACCGCGGAGCCGTGTGACAATCGGCTCGTCGGTGGGCAAAGGGTCGACCTTGAGGCGGAGCGGGATCATGCGTGCTCCGGCGCGATCGAGGACGGAAGATGGGGAACGCCTGCCCAGATCGCGAGCGAACGGCGGACCTTGGGATCGCGGGAGTAGAGAAGCTCGAAGACAAGATCGAACATGAAAGTGTGCCTGTGGCAGAAGTCAGTGTGGATACGAGGACCATCGACTCGCCCCTCCCGGGCGATGTCGTCGACGAGGTCGACCCCGCAGAAAGCCTGGTAAGGGCAGTGCATGCAGTCTGGATCGAGGAGGTTCGAGGCGTGGCTGTTCATCTCGTCAAGTTTCGAGGTGTCGAGTCCAGAGAAAACGTCGCCGACTGAAAGGTCGATCTGGCCGACACGGGTCATCATCCGGGCTTCGTCTGTCGGATAGAAGCGCCCGTCGTGATCGATGACGAGATAGTCGTGGCCGAGGAAATTCGGATTTCTGAGGTCGACATGGCCGTCGAGCCCTGTGCGAAGGACTCGGCGTAGGCAGTGCACCAGGTAGTATTCTTCGAAGATTTCACTGCCTTCGGCGTTCCTATCGATTATCAGGTCGACGAACTCGCGATAGATCCCATTCCACCGGTCCATGACGTTTCTGGTGGCATGGCGCTTGCGAGCGAATCCCTGATGATTGATCGGTCGCAGGTAGATCGAACGGATGCCGTAGCGGGCATAGGTGTCAAGCACGGACGCCGGGGTCGGAGGCGCCTCGATGTCGATCGTCGGCAGGGCGGATATCCTCCCAGGTCCGAGTCTCTCCAGCGCGATGTCGAGGTTGGAAAAGAACTCTTCGGTCCGCTCCTCGGAAATGGTGCGCTGGGCCCGATGCGTGGCGACATCGCCATCGATCGAAGTGCTTACGACTGTGTCGGGGGCATCCAGGAACGCCCATTCCACTGGCCCGAGCCGCTGCAGATTCGTGCAGACGACGAATTCGACCGTTCTGAAGCGCTGCCTGCAGAAGTCGCGGACGCGATCGAGGAGATCGACGCGTAATAGCGGCTCGCCGCCCTGAAACTCGACCTTGACGATCTCAGTCGACAGACCATCGAGAAACGCCAGCACGGCGTCGAGTGTCCGCTCGGTCCAGTCGTGGCCGCGGGCGTGCTCGTCGGCCCGAGAGACCTGGCAATAAGGGCAGGCAAGGTTGCAGCGGAGCGTCGGGACGAGGATCACGTAGGCCAGTTCGCCAGCGGCGGCCTGCCGCGCAGCCCAGCGATAGGAGAAGCCGGTATAGGCCAGATCGTCTTCTGCCTCGAAAGAGTGACCGTTTGCCGAGAGAAACTCCCGATCCGCACCTGTCAGTGCCCCAAGAGCGTAGCGGTCGAGAAAGGCTTCGTCTGATCTGAAGAACCCGCCGGCGTCGTCAGCGAAGAGGACCGCCCCGTCTGCATTTGGTCGAAACTTGAGGGGCCAGACTTTCATCGTGAAAGCAGCCCCTCGATCAGCCTCTGGCGCAGCGGCATCGTCTGATCGAGTATCCGCTCGCGATATAAGGCATGAAGCACATCTCGGCGTACCGCCGCCGCGTCGAGGTCGACGCCGTCGACCACGACCACGCCGGCCTCGACAGAGAAGATTGACCGTGGATGAAGATAGCCGAGCCTGGCGATAGCAGTGCCGACGAAATCGAGAAGCGATGGATCTATCGCGATTTCGATCTTAGAGGCCCCGTTGCGGTCGAGGTGAGTATGGCTGCGGTCTGTCATAGGTAAAAGCATTCGATCATTCGCCTTTAGGCATTGGGTCATGGGGAGAAATGACGGGCGCCTATTGGCGGGACGCCTGCCACCCCGCGGCGTCCGCTTCGGATGCCGAACAGAACCACCGTTCGCCCTTTGTCGTGTCGATTCTCGTTCTTGCGTAGAAGCGCTGACCGGGCCGATGGTAGATCTGGCCATTCGACGAGATGTTTCCCTTGATGTCGCAGTCGGCCCGGCGACTGGTTGCAACGGACGCCGCGGCCGATCTGGTCGAAGAGGCAGGCGAAGGGCCCCTTTCGCTTTCCAATCGCTCCCCGCGCCGCCATTGCGACGGTTCGATGAAGCGACCCTGCCATATTCCTCGATGTGCGGGTTTGGCTTCCGCCTCGTCCGTGCCGTAGCGCCCGTCACTGTGCTGGCGGTATTCGACTGCCCATCCGGCGCTGACCATCTCCGCGTTGAGCACGAGGTTTTGGCGCGTCGCGCATTCAGCCACGATCCGTCCGTAGCGATCACGATCCTCCTCGAAGCATTTCACGCGGCCGTTCCGCCCGATCAATGAGGCAAGATATTCCGCGGCTCGCGGCCCGCAGACGTAGCGACGACCCTGATTATCGTCGCAGGTCTGACCCTTCTCGGGAGTGTCGATACCGTAGAGCCGTGTTCTCTCGTCCGTTCCCTCCAACTCGATGGTGTCACCGTCGACGACGGTGGCTCGTCCTTCAATTGTCGTGGTAGCGAAAGCCGGGAGCGGCAGGTTAGCTGTAACTCCAAATGCAAGTGCGACAAGACTGCGGAGCATGCGAGCCTTTAAGCGAATCGATTTCAGTTTCGCTTGATGATTGCATATGGACGCGGGGTTGCGCATCCTCGCCGAAACGAAGATCGAGGCAAGCAGACATGCCAGTTCGAATGTTGCGAATTTGCCAGGCGGCTGCAATCGCAGTTATCGTTCCGACGTTCTCGCTGGCGCAGGCTACCGAGATCTCCGCCCGCTTTTTCGGTTATCGGCTCGAAATGCCTCGGGACGAAGACGGGCGGACGCTCCGCATTGATGGCGTCAAATTGCTGAAGAACTGGTACCTAGACATCGAAGAGGTCGCTGTCGTTGCCGGTGTTCCGGTAATCATTGGATCGTCCTCGAACGGCGGCAATGCTTGCGAGTCATCGCCTTTCGTCGTTTCATTTCCAAAAGAGGGAAAGCCCCGACTGGACGGCCCTCTCGATACTTGTTCAGGCACCGGCCATCAGTTGACGGCAAACGGCATAGATTTCTTTTCGGCCGCGATCCCCGGCCGTGAGGGCGAACGCTGGCAATGGACCTTCGTGAACGCCTTCACCAAGCTGCCCAGCACGACGTTCGAACCGGATCGGACAAAAGGATGGGCGCAACTGCGCGAGCGCACTGCTGGTCACCCAAGCGATCTTCTCGACTATGGGGAGATTGCCACCCGGATCTACCAGTTGCTGGGACCGGACAAACAGAGCGTGCTGCCTATCCTGACAGGGGTAGGTTCGGCTTCGTTCGAAGGCGACTGGTTCATCGGCCAAGTTTGCCGTCCGCACTCTTGCGGCGCCGAGGAGGGAATAGTTGTCGCCTCCCTCGGGAAGCGGGAGATCTATCTGGCCTGGAAGCCGGAAAATAAGAAGATAGTCGTTCGTCCGCCCGTGGCTCAGTGGCCGGAAAAAGCCAAGTCCGCCCTACGCGAATGGGCGAAGAAGTGGAACTAGATGCGCTTCCTCCCTCTATTTGATTCAAATGCATGGAGTTGGAGTTCCCCCGGTTCCGTGGACAGCTAGAGTGTGAGCCGACCGCAGAGGCCGCCAAGCCAGCAACACCGACAGCTAGTGGTACGCGAAGGACTTGTTGGACCGGGATCATGAGACCGACACTGGCTCCTAGCGTCATGAAAAAGGAGTTGTTTCCGCAAGACCATGCAGGACGCCCTCAAGCGATGCCATGAGCATCGAGTGCCGTCGGGCCCATAGAGTACGAAGAACTGAGTCCGGCACGTATTCGTCGTATTTGGCGTGTCGGAGGTTCAAAACGAATGCTGCCATGTCGTCCACGGACAGTTCGGTTTTGGACAGTTGCTGGGCCACAGCCTTGATCTGTGCCGGCGAACAGTCTCGAAACAACAGCCCGATGTCCTCTGCCTCGCATTCGTAACCGGCCATGGAAAACGCGATGGCCGTTAGCGACAGCATGTCGGATCCCTCCCACATGGCAACGAATGTGTCGGACCCTGTCGTCATGAAGGGCGACTGATCGAGCCCGCTGCTCCGGTATTCCTGCCTGCCCTCTCGCAGCAAATCCTTCGAGACTTCATCGAGATATGCCGGGATGTCGCCGGCTCGATAGACCGTCTGCATTTGCCGAGCGAGTTCTCGGTGTATCCGCTCTCCGGACAAGGAATCGAAGATCGGCACCTTCCCCGCCGGGCTTGGCAGCACGTCGATGACCTTGGCCCTGTCGTCGACGGTGTCAACGATCCAGCGCCTTCCCGCGAAGGCGAGGATGCTACCGGTGCCCACGGAATTCGAGATCGGAATCGTACCGAGGGGTCTGCCTCCGGCAACCAGGCGCCATTCCTCGTCCGTTTCGAAGATGGGGTAGAATTCGCGAGACTCGACTATTCGCTCTCCCCGCTCGCCCAGCATCAGAGCGCCATCGCGGGCCTGGCCGATCAAGTCGACGTCGGCGGAGGCCGCATGACGCAACATCGCGATGAAATCTGGCGTTCCCAGCGACGACAGCGGGCCAGACCCGCAGATTGCCTGGTAGATCCTGTCGGGCCTCTCGCCGCCACGTTCGGCGATAATGGACATCGTCTGATGGAGCACGACCGTCGCGACGGATGCGTCCTCCTCGGACGGCTCGACGAACTTGCGCAGGAGCAAGTCCAAGGCGGCCACCGACATGACGACTTCCGTACGGAGCCGATCGACCGGTGACGAATCCGACGAGACATACGGCACATCCAGGTAGATGCGGAGGATGGCGGGCGTGCCCTCCCTGCGTCCGCTTCGCCCCAGGCGCTGGCGCAACGACGCGAGCGATTTCGGCGGACCTATCTGCGCGACCGACTTCACCGAGCCGATATCGACTCCGAGTTCGAGTGTCGTCGTTGCGATGGCAGTGGTAGGCAGGCTTCCATCGCGAAGGCGCGTCTCCAGTTCCTCGCGAAGACCCTTCGACAGACTTCCGTGGTGCGGCAGGAACTCGTTGGGGACGCCTGCGTCCTCGCTGCGCGCCCGCAAGCGGTCGGCCAGGGTTTCCACCCGTTTCCGAGAACCCGCGAACACCAGATTGCTCGAGCCTCGGAGGGCGCCATAGAGGTGGGCGGCGATATCGTCGATCGCCTTCGACCCTTCGGCGGGTTTTCCGGCGACCTCTGGGGGATTGACGTAACCGCGCACCTGCAGCCGCAGCTCGGGGGAGCCGCCGTGGGCTTCGATGATCGAAACCTTGCCGCCATTGCCCGGTGCCAGCCATTCGGCGGCCTGGTGGAGATCGCCTATCGTGGCGGACAGGCCGAGGCGCCGAGGGCGCTTGTCGTTCAGCAGGTCGATCCGTCGCAAGAGGCTTGCCAAGTGCAACCCACGCGGCCCTCTCAGGAAGGCGTGAAGTTCATCGATGACGATGAAGGCGATGTTGCCCAAGAGGCGCCGGGCGTCGGCGGGATGTCGCACCAGCATCGCCTCGATGGATTCCGGCGTGATCAGGGCAACGCCTTTAGGGTCGCGGCGCGCCCGCTGCTTCGCTGCCTGGGGAGCGTCGCCATGCCAGCGGATCACGTCGATCTCCATCCGCTCGCAGAGGAGGTCGAGACGCCGGAACTGATCGTTGATCAGTGCCTTGAGGGGACTGATGTAGAGAACCGAGAAACCCGGCTCGCCGCGTTCGGCCACTGCCGTGAGAACCGGCAGGAATGCGGCCTCAGTCTTGCCGGCGGCGGTGGCCGCGGCGATCAGGACGTCACTGTCCGATTGCAGGACGATCCTGATGGCTCGATCCTGCACATCCCTCAGTTCCTGCCAGTTCTGTTCCCATATCCAGCGCTGCACCGCCGGATGGAGGAGATCGAAACTCGACACCGCCTTCAGAGCCGAAGGGTCGCAAGCTCGTCATCGCTACTCGCCCCGACACCCGACCCTTCGCCGACGTCATCCGCTTCCATTTCCTTCGCGACCTCCACCCCGTCGATCAGTTCGCGCCACTGAGTGCCGGGGTTCTGTTCGAGGATCGCAAGGAGATGGACGAAGGACTTGATCGTGTTCCGAGGCATTCGGAAGTACGCCTCCCCGACCTTTTTGCTGCAGTGGACCATGAAGGACTGCAGGGCCTCGTCCGGAAGAAGGTGCGCGGACGGATCGCCGCCAGCGAAGACATTCCGGATGTTCGATAGAAGGATCATCAGGTCTTCGGGCGTGAGGTTCTGAAGTCTGAGTACGGGACCGGAGTGGTCGACCAGGCCATTCGCCGCGAAGGAATTCTCGGCCAGCCGGGACTGAAGCGCCTGATAGCTGTACAGGCCCCGGCGCGGGTCCATCAGGAACTCGGGCGTGCCCCCGAACACGAAGCCGAGGCTGGCGACGTTGCCCTGCAGGATATCGTTCAGCATCCGAAGGATCTGTTCGTAGTTCTGGTTACGTGCCTGCGGGCTCTGCAGCTTGTAGATGTTGACCATCTCGTCGAACACGACCAGCAGCCCGTCATACCCCGCGAGGCGTACGAAGGCAGAGAGCAACTTCAGCGCGTCGTATACATCGCCGTCGTCGATGATGGTGCGGACCCCAAGGGCCTGTCGGGCCTCGGTCTTCGTCGAATATTCGCCCCGCAGCCACCGTAGGGCCGACGCTTTGAGTTCGTCGTTGCCTTCCTCGCTCCCGCGCCAGTATGCCTTGATGACCGCCGCGAAGTCGTAGCCTCCGACGTGTTCCTGGAGTTGCGCGAGCTTGGCGTCGATCACCTTCTCGACGGGGCGAGCAGTGGACTCGCCAGCCTTCACGCAGTCCGTGACGAACCTTTCCACGATACTGGCCAGGGCACCGCCGTCCGGCTTGGTCCGTGTCGCCATGTTCCTCACGGCTTCGGCATAGAGCGAACGTGCCTGTCCATTCGAGGCATGAACGCGCCGGTCTGGGGCGAGATCGGCATGAAGCGTCACGAGCCGGCGCTCGAGCGCGATCAGCCGAACGAGATTGAGGAAGAATGTCTTCCCGGCCCCGTACTCGCCGATCACGAAGCGGATCGAGGAGCCCTCGTCGGCGATCCGATCGATATCCTTGACCAGTGCGCTGACTTCGGCCGCTCTGCCCACCTGGACGTGGCGTAGGCCCGTGCGCGGAACCACCCCCGCGGAGAGCGCCTGAAGGATCATGTCTCGATCTCGCGGTCGTATCGTCTGATGTGCGGTCATGCTGCCTCGTCCAGATTGCTCAGTTCGGGAAGAAGGTGATCCACGACCACGATCTTCTCACCGTCCTCGATCACCGGCTCGTCGAAACGCTCGAAAGCCCATTCGTTTATGGTTTCGATGGCTCCGTCAGGCAGGAGCTTGCTCGCCCGAGCGTGCCGGTCGAAATCTGCCCGATCCATACTTCCCTTCGCGGCGACCGCAGCCAGCAACCCGGCATGCGCCTCGTCCAGACCGGCGTAGGGAGACCGCATGGTCGTGACGAGTTCTTCCTCGGACGCGACGGCTCGCGGAGTGACAGGTTCGGCCGGCGTGTCTTCGCTGAAGATGTCCGACAAGAGCGACGAGACCGCGGCCGTTTCGTTCCTTATGCGCTCCAGCTTGGCATCATCGAGACGGATGGTCGCGGAGGCGCCGGCAGGCGATGCGGGGATCGGTATGCCGCGGCTGGGTTCCGCGGGCGCCACGCTTACGGGTTCGTCCACCACGACGGATCCGCGATGAAGAGCTGCGTAGACATCCCCCGGCGGATAGCCGAGGGACTTGTGCAGCTTTTCGATGAATTTCACTTCTCCCGGGGATACGTGTCCGTCGGCGAGAACCGCCGAGATGGCGGACTGCGTGATCCGCTTCTTCTCGGCATCCGGCAGCATGGACAGCCGTTTAAGAGCCGCCGCCTGGCCTGGCGCATCTCGAAACAGGAGAGCCGCAAGCGCGTTAAGCCGCTCCCTTTCGGCGACCGACAGATCTGGGAAAGCCTTCAGATCCGTCTTCACGCTTTCCAACTCCTCGGCAGCGGCCTTGCCGTCCGCGGCTGCGGCGATCGCACCTATCTCGACCATCGTCCGAGCCGAACGAAATGCGAGCGAGCCGGCGTCTACGGCGCCCCCTCCATTTGCTCGGAACAGAATGATCCGGCCGTCGATGGCCGGGGTCGAGCCGCCGTGCCGGCGGTCGGGCTCGTGCCCAACGTCGAGCCGGTCGAGAATGGTAGCGATCTGGGAGGCGGTGGATGCGGGCAATCTTGCCTTTTCGGCGGACTGGATCTGTAGTGCATCCAGGAGCGCCGACACAGGCATCAGCGCGTAAGTTCTCTCGTTGAATCGCTGTTCCAGCTGGGAAGATATCCAGGTCCAACGCTCCCCGCCGGCTTCACCGAGGATTTCGCGAGGCAACAGGGCTGCCGCTTCGACACCGCCACGGGCGTCCGGATTGCGCCCCAGCAGACGGCTGTAGGAGTCCAGCTGCTCCGTGCAGAGATCGAAAAGCTCCTGGAGCCTCGTCGTCCTCGCCTTGAGTGCGAGGATGTCGGGAACGTCGTCATTGCCAATAGGTCTACTGCATTCGAATGCGTTGCTTGCCGGGCGATATTCCAGCCGCAACGTGGTTTTCGGGGGCTTTACCGTGAACCCTTTGGGATACTGTGCAGCGAAACGGTGCCGCCATAGAGCGCGAAGCTCGTCGAAGCAGCGCGAAGCAGGGGTTCGGATGCCAGTTTCGGGATGGGCAAGGATCCAGACTAGCGCCTCGTCCTCTGTCAGCGGGGTCCCACGCTGCAGGCATCGACCCAAATAGGTCCTGACGGCCAGCGGCATTTCATATCCCGACAAGTCCAGGCTCGGTTCGATATGAAAGAGATCGGCGTCCCCGGTGATGATCGCCGCGGCATCGAGAAACTTGGTCGCGTACGTCTTGAAGGAATTGTTGGTGCCGTAAAGCTTCAGGAGCCGCTCGACTTCCGCCGTGATCGCGGAGGCGTCGTCCATGGCGAAATCGTGAAATATGCGCCGCTCCAGCCCGTAGAAGAAGAGAAACACGTAGCCGATGCCCACGGCGGGATCCGACCGGCCCGACGACAGCCAGTCCAGGAAGGTGCGGCGCTGATCCGGGCGAAGGTCGGCGTAGGAGGGCCAGTAAGGAAGCGTCGCACCACCCAGGTCTCCAGCACGACTAGCGACCTGAAGACCCGGATCTATCAGGCAGTTGTCAGGTTGATCGTAATGGCGGGAAGGCAGGTGCTCTCCCACGTAGATCATCCCTCCCGGAATCTGCCGACTCTTCACGCTTACCGTCTCGCCGGGACGAACCCAGCGTATCGGGATAAGGGTCTTTCCGGAATAGCTCCTCCGGCGCCCAACTTTCCCTTCGCGCGATAACAGGGGGTTTTCCTGTCTCCCGGAACGCCACGCAGCCGAGTTTTCGTCCGAATGGCGCTTCGCCGACTGCTTCCGCTCCGCGTTTTGCCCTTTCTGATATTTTCCTAGGAACCATGCCGCTACCGCGAGCACCCCGATCACAAGGATCAATTCCAAAAGCCCTGTCCTCCATGCCGCCGAAGTCGCAACGGGTCTTGCCCGCCAAGCAATGGTCCAATGACGGACGCAGAATCGGCACGCCCAAGTTAGGAGGAATTAGAACATTCGGAACCTCATTCCGCAACGAGACGGGCCCGCCTCCCCAATGAGGCGCTTTACCGTTGAGCGACACTCGAGTTCCGACGGAGACGCGGGAAAGCGAGCCCTCACTGCAGCCTGATCTTCCCCTCTCCCGGGTGGCGTCACTGCCGCTCGCCGTTGTAAAGCCGGTGGATGATGTTGGCCTTGCCGAGGCATGGCATGCGCACGCTCGAGCAGCCTCCTTTGACCAAGCACAATGCTTGCTCGATGTCCTCCGGCGAGGGATTGACGCACCACGAGCGCAGCGCATGGGCCGCAAGCAAGGCGGTTTCGGGCTTTAGCTTGACGACCCGCGACTGGCGAAAGGCGGCCTCGAGACGGTCGGCTATCTGAAGAAGACTGCGAGTCCGATCCATTCCTCCTTGAAGAACGAAAGGAGAACGTCGTCAAGGCCACGCCTCATCCCGCTGGCGGCTCTTAACCCTTTCTTAGGGATTGGTTTGACTGTGCCCCGTTAGAAAGGGCTCTCCTCTGCATTGGGGAGGACGATATGCGTATTATTATCACGTGCCTAAGTGCTGCCGCCATTGGATTAAGCGGATGCGCCACGAGCAAATCCAGCTTCTACGCCAATCCGGACAAGCAGAACGACTCGAGCATATGCCGCGTGCTGCTCGAGACAACCGACGGGCAGTTCTATCGGGATGCATACGCCGAGCTGCAATCCCGGGGGGTCTCTTTGGATGATTGCCAGGCGATCGTGGCTCGGCAGAATGCGATCCTGGCCGGCATCGCTATTGCGGGAGCCGCAGTGGCGGTTGGTGTAGCTGCCAATAACGGCGGGCTCGGCGGCGGCTACACGGAGAGGGGCGTGGCATGGGACCATTTTCGAAACGAATACTATCAGACGATGTGGCGGTGCCGCGACATTGCCACCGGTCGCTTCGTCGATGATTACCGGTGCAGCCACTTGGCTAAAATCGACAGCAGATGGCCTGGTTGAAGGCCATTCTCAGGCGCGGCTAATCTAGTAAAAAAGGTCGAATATGAGGCCAGCGAGCCCATGCGCTGGAGGCGAACAATAGACACATGATCCGTCGGTTGCTCCCGCCTGCTCCGACGCCGGCGCGAGGCGACGGTGCTGCTCACCATGCACGAAAGCCCGGCACACGCATGGATCGCGGCGCGCGATCGGCGAACGGCAGCGCAGAAAGATCCCCGCTGGTCGGGAGATCCGGAGCTGCAGCGGCTCGGCCGCTACTGGAACAGCGTCATGCGCGAGATCGAGCGCCAGTCCGGCTACGGTCACCAGCCGGACACGGCCACGCGCTATCTGGAGATCAACGAGAGGGAGCAGCGGCGCCGGAAGAAGGAAGAGGCCGCGGCGCGTCGGAAACGATCGTCTTAGACCGCCGCCTCCCCGTCCTTCCGCTCCCCCCGCGCCACGATCCGCAGCACCTCGTCCGGCAACGGCCGCTGCAGCGCCGACGCCTCGGCCCACTCCGCCCGCATCCACACGTCGATTTCCTCCGGCTCCGTCAGAATAACTGGCATTGCCTTATCGTGGATCGGCGCGACGACGGAATTCGGCTCGGTGGTGAGGAAGCCGTAGAGGTCGGCATTCACGTCTCCCTCCTTCACCTTTCGCACGCTCGTCCAATTCGTCCAGATCCCAGCAAAGACCATTAGCGGTCGGCTCTCGTCCCCGGCGAACCAGGTCGGTACCTTCTTGCCGTCGACCGTGTCGTATTCGCAGAACGAGGTCAGCGGCACCACGCAGCGATGCGTCGGCCCTAGCCATCGGCGCCAGTGCGGACCGGTGGTCCGCCGGATGTTCGTGACGCCGGGATCGGTCATCTTACCTTCGAGCGCGAACTTCGGCGACGGCATGCCCCAGCGAGCCATCGTCAGTTCGCGGACGTCGTCCTCACCGTTCCGGACGATCGGCGCTGTGGTGTCGGGGAAGACCCCTGGCAGCGGCGGCATGTTCCCCGTCCGATCCCGCATGGCGCGGGTGAACTCGAGGATGGCCGTCTGGCCTTTGGTGATGGAGTATAGGTTACAGATGTGCACGGCCTCCACTTACCAGTATTGTAGCAGGGTTTTGACCTGATCGCCTGCTATCAGATATCCGGCCTGCTCGCGGTCAAAGCCGCTGGCCAAGATGGTGTTCGCCACGCACGTTCCAAGCACATGCGTGGCTTCGGGTGCCAGGTAAACTTCGGAAGCCTGAACATCATCGGGAATGCTGAAGACGGTTCCAGCTGGACGCGATCAAAGAACCTGCAGGCCGCCAAATCGCAGGTCCCAACCAGACGTAAAGTCTTGTCGTGAATCGCAGGTTGAAACAAACTTCGAAAGTTCGATCAGCAGATCGTTAACCAGATCTTCAAATGATTCGCCGCTGCCTCTTGGGACGCGTCGTAACTCGGCTATATCGTATCTCGCGGGTGCATTGTGCGCCGCACTTCCTCATGACCAACCCCTAAAAGGCGGCTGCCGATCAGTTGGCGCTGATCGACAGCCTGGCCACCTCGAGCTGTCTGGAGCATCGAAATGGTTATGTCATCATATGCGACGCCGCCGCGTCGCATCAACGCGACCCTGCGTCTTCCGTCCCCCTTTTTTGATGGCCACTACCCGGCGCGGCATCCGTCGCCGGCCCGTGCCGCCCTCCTGGCGCTCGTGCCCTGGCCGGGCGACACGGTCGAAATCGATCCCGCGCTCGACGCCGTCGAAAAACACCGTCCGGATCCCTACGCGGAGGTGGTCAACGCGATCGACGAAGGGCTCATGGTCGCCGAGTTCGGACCGGCGCCGAACGGAGCGACCCTACGCTCGATCATCCTGCGTCGTCTCTGACGGCCTGCGCCGGGCAACTGTCCCGACGATCTTCCCCACACCGGCATGATACGGCGGGCCATACGCCGCTCAGACGCGGAATCCCCTCCGCGGTTCGCTATCAGAAAGTTCACCACGGGTGCTCCGCCGATCCCGTGGACGGACCCTCGTGCACCTTCCGAGAAACCCGGACTCGCGTCTCCGTCCGCGATCCCGCACCTCCGCCACCCGAGCACTGACTACTCCGGTCATCGCCATCGTGCGCCGACACCCCGGAGTCCGCCCTGCACGGCTCGGTCCCAGCGACTTTCCAATAAAGGAGTTTCAGATGCTTGATCCCGTCTCGAACGAATGCGTCTCGGACGCTCGCCCCCTGCGTCCCGCAGCCGGTCTTCTCGCCCGTCGATTCGTCGACATGCTGCTGGCGGATGCCGGCAAGGGATCCGCGGGAGCCCAGGGCGCCGGTCCCGCGGATCCGGACACCTTCGACGACCTCGCCGGGTTCGACCTGCCGCTGGAGCCCGAGCAGGACGAGGAGGAGGATTCCCCGACCCTCTCCGTCGACGCCGCGGCTGCCGCAATTCTCCTCGCCGCCGGATTCGAGGAGGATCCTGCCGTGCTGCGGGCACTTCGACGCGACGCACCGGTCGTGGTGATCGAACTCGCGGGCAGTGGCCTGGGAGAGGCAACCGACGAGGCACTCAAGGTATGCGTATTCGGACGTGCCGTGGCCGTTCTCGGCGGCGGGGGGCGTTACGGGACGCTCCAGCCGACGCCGCGGACCGACAGGCGTTCCGCGGTGGTTCTCTCCTTCGACGTTCCGAAGAGCGAGCGGGCGCGACTCGAGGAACAGGCACTCGACGCGCTTTCGATGGGGGTCCCGGTCTGCGCGCTCTCGACGGATCCGATCCGTTCCGTGCCGGATGCGCTTCGGAACATCGCCGACCATACGCTGCGTCCCGTCGCATGGAGTGGCATCATGCTTGCGATCCTGATCGAGGCGGTGACCGGTTCCGCGATCGACGTTCCGGACGACGAATGGATCGGACGCCTGTCCATCGCGGACCTTCGGATGTCGGTGTCCCGCCGTCGCGGCGCCGCCGGTTCGCTGGACCGCCTGCAGGCCGTTGCCGCCAAGCGATCGGCGCACGCGGACGACCTGCCCCTTCTCGAGGATCTTTCCGGCTACGGCGAAGCGCGCACCATCGGCCTCGCAATGATCGAGGACCTGCACGCCTATCGCAATGGGAGGATCGCCTGGAGCGACGTCGACAGGGGCCTTCTGGTCGCGGGGCCGCCAGGTGTCGGCAAGACTCTCTTTGCACGCGTCCTGGCCCGCAGCGCCGGGCTCCCGCTCGTCGTCGGTTCCCTCGCGCAGTGGCAGGCTTCCGGCACAGGTCACCTGGGAGACTGTTTGGCAGCCATGAAGCGAGCATTCCGGGAAGCCAAGAATCTGGCTCCTTCCATTCTGTTCATCGACGAAATGGACAGCATCGGCGACAGGACGACCTTCGACGCCCGACATCGCGACTATAGCGTTCAGGTCGTGAATTGCCTCCTGGAGGAATTGGATGGTGCCACGGACCGCTCCGGGGTCGTCGTCATCGGCGCTACGAACCATGCCCACCGCATCGACCCCGCCGTCATCAGGCCGGGCCGGCTGGATCGTGTCGTGCGGATCGAGCTTCCGAGCCCGCAGGAGCTGATGGGTATCCTGCGTACGTGTCTGGGACCCCTCCTCCCGGAGGCAGACCTCCTTCCGGCGGCTCTTGCCGGCCACGGCGGTTCGGGCGCCGACGCCGCGGCTTGGGTCCGCCGCGCCCGAGGCGCTTCCCGCCGCGCCGGCAGGGACATGACGGCCGGCGATCTTCTCGAGGCGATCCGGGGTGGACGCGCAGGACTTCCGGCCGACATCCGGCATCGCGTTGCCATGCACGAAGCCGGACACGCCTGTGCGACGATCGCTCTTGGTCTCGGCGAAGTGCACGCCCTCATGGTTCACGACGTCGGGGGAGCCGCGTTGATCAGTTCACCTCCCAGCGTCACCACCCGGGATCGGGCCTTCCGGCAGATCGTCCATCTGCTCGCAGGGCGGGCCGCCGAAATCCTGGCGACCGGCACGCCGTCGGCGGGAGCCGGCGGATCGTCTGACTCCGACCTCGCCATCGCGACCAGCATCGCAGTCGCGATGGAAGCGAGCTGGGGGATCGGAGAATCAGGACCACTTTGGATCGGCGAACCCGCGACCGGCCTCGCCAGCGCTCTCGCGATTCAAAGCTTCGCTCCCGCCGTGCGCCGCATCCTGCATCACTGCGAGGCGGCGGCCGAACGGCTCGTCCTCCAGAATGCGGACGCGATCCGCCGGTGCGCAGACACCCTTGTCGCCAAGGGCTACCTCGAGGCCGACCGCGTCGTCGAGGCGCTCGGCCCGGTTCCACCGTTCGACATGGCCGTGGACATGATGGGGGCGGCGCCCCTCGCGGTTCGCGACGACGGCTGAGGCACCGAACGCCGCGGCGACCGGCGCCCGAACGCTTCGGAAGCCGGTTGCACTGCTGCCAATCGCGAACAGCATGAAAAGGAGGAGAGCGTTGTCCGTCGTCCCCTTCCGCCGACCAGTCGTTTCATCGCGCAGATCTAAGGCGAACGGTCGTGTCGTGGTCCTGGATATCGGTGCGGCGACCGTGGTCGGCGCCGCGCTGCGATCCGAGCGAAGAGACCTGCCTGTCGGCGAAAGGCAGGCTCTGATCCGCCGTCTTGCCAACCTGGCGGCTGCAGGAGATGCGGCCGCCGGGTTGGTGCACCGCCACCTTTTCGAAAAGGCCACGCCCCTGGCCCCAGAGCGCTCCCGGGGCGCTAGAGCCCACCCGAGGACGCTCGAAAGTCACTAGCCCGGCGACCCCCGGTCACCAGCCGTCCGCCTTCCATTGGAGACTCGGTCCATGCAGTATGACCTTTCCGCTGCCTCCGCAGCACAGCCACCCGTGCCGGATACATCGGGCGGCACCCACGACTTGCCGTCATCGTCCGCACTGGGCGAACTCCAGCGTGCGGTGCGTCTCCTCGAAGCGAGCGGCAGCTATCGCATCTTGCGGCGCCTGGAAGCCCGCCCCGTGCGTCAGGATTCCGAAGCAGACCTGAACGCTGGCCGACGGGTAGGAATCATCCTCGATACGGAGACGACCGGGCTCGACCATCGCACCGACGAGATCGTCGAGATCGCGATGATCCGATTCTCCTACGACGAAACGGGGATCCACGATGTCCTCGGCCAGATCGAGGCGCTGCAACAGCCTAGTCGCCCACTCTCGCCCGAGATCTGTCGACTGACCGGACTGACCGACGCGATGCTCGCCGGACAGCGCATCGACTCCGCGGCGATCGCGAGGTTCGCTGCCGATGCGGATCTGGTGATCGCCCACAACGCCGCCTTCGACCGGCCGTTCGTAGAGAAGTCGTTTCCGGTCTTCCGCGAAAAGCGGTGGGCCTGCTCCATGACGGAGGTGCCGTGGCGCTCCCTAGGCGTGGAAGGCAACAGGCTCGGGTATCTCCTCCAGGCCTACGGCATGTTCCACGCCGGGCATCGCGCCCTGTCGGACTGCCAGGCCCTTCTGGAGATCCTGGCCAGTCCGCCCCCGACCGGAGGCAGGAACGCCTTCATGCACCTGCTGCACGCTTCCCGCGTGGAGACGGTCGAGATACGTGCGTTCGGGGCCCCCTTCAGTGCCAAGGATTTCTTGAAGAGCCGCGGCTATCGCTGGAGCGCCGGTGGCGCGGACCGCCCGAAGACGTGGTGGATCCAGTTGCCGGAAGTGCGCGTGTCGGAGGAGATCCGTTTTCTGAGAGACACCGTCTACCGCCGCGAGGTGGACGTGCCGACGGTCCGCCTCGATGCCACGACACGGTTCCGCGGAAGCTGACCGCCGACAACAGATTATCACATTAATGTGATAATTTTTTGATTGACATATTTTCAGAACGAATCAGTCCGGCCGAAATCCTCACCAAACTCATAGTGTTACTCAAGGATTTGACTCCAAGTCTTTGATATGACTCCAGAATAACTGATTCGTTTTTGGATGCGACAGCTCTCGACGCGTCAGATCTCCATACACGCCGAGCAACGAATCGGTATCTTTGAGTGTGACTGATTCGTACCGGCAACCCGCTACGGACTCGTAAACGAAAAACGCGCCGGCTCTGCAAAGCCGACGCGTCTAAGATTCCACCGGGCGATGCGCCGCAAAAGCCGGAGCCCGATCCAGAAACGGAGAGCTTGTCTCTCACAAAAAGAGGCATGAGTCTCTGCCCGACTGACGTTACGCGAAACCCTTCATGGGTCAAGCGGATCAGGCATTGAGGATCGTGTCTCGACTGAAAGGTCCACGGGCACGTCCTTCGGTTCGCCGCCGAGACGAAATTACATGCTGGAGCCTCGCCGCCCTGTAAGCATCGCGCTTTCCGCGTGACGGCGAAGCTCCGGGATTTCTCCCCGCCAAAAAGTTCTTTCATCCGCGTCTCCCGAAGAGCGCGGAAACGAGGAGACTTGTCTTGAGACAGTCCAGACATCAACGCCGCATTGTTCCAACCTATCTCGTCCGCTGCTTCGCGATCGCCGCGGAGTTACGCCATTGAACGAGAAGCAGATTATCCAGCACCTGCACGAGCGCCGTCTCGGCATCAGCTCGTACGATAAGCCGCTGCCGGAGGTCCCGATCTACCTCGCACCCGATCGGACTACGACGGGCCGTTTCGAGAGCGCCGACGGCAAGCCCATCAAAGAGCTCCTGCCAGGCGAGTTCAACCGCGAGGAAGTCGTCTGGTTCGGTTGCGAGCCGACGTCGGCATCGCGCATCCCAGCCCGCCGCACGAAGCGCTCGTTTCGTATCCGCATGAACGACCTCGCTGAAAACCGCGAGAAGGTCACGGAGTCAAACATCGAGTTCGGGTTCTTGCGGATCAAGCGCGCCGAGAACCGCCACGGCCGGATCTTCGACCAGCCCCCGGCCCGCCGATACGTCCATCTGGACGGCTCGGACCGTTGGCACACCTTCGACTTCCTCGTTGAGGAGATGGACGGTTCCGTCATCGCCTACGCCGTGCGGCCCTCGAAGAAGGTCGACGAGGAACTCGAGACCGCTATCCGCTGCATCCGCGAGCAGAGCCTCGAGGGCTTCGCCGACGCCGCGATCATCGTTACCGAACACCACGTGACGAAGACCCGCGTGCACAACGCAAACGAGATTCTCGACGCGCGCGAGCACCGCAACGCAACCGACGTCGCCATCGCCGCGGAGTTCGTCAAGCGGATCCGCGGCGGCGTGATGCTGCACGACCTCGTCGAGGCCCTTCGCCTTGGGCCCCGCGGCCGCATCGCTCTCCTGTGTCTCGTCGACGACGGGATCCTCGACTTCGTCCGTGGCGAACGCCTCACCGCCGCGACGTTGCTCCGTCCTGCCCTGACCCCTTCCGCCCTCAACTGAAACAAGGAGACCGACCGTGAACGCGATCACCAAGATCGAAGCCGAAGTGCCCATCTACGACATCCCACCCCGGAGCCAGTTGGTCATCGGCGGTGCCCACGGTGTCGGGAGCGTCGAGTACGTCTACGGCGAGCGCCTGCCCGGCGGTCACAAGATCACCCGTGTGGACGACCTGCTGTTCTGCGAGACCCTGACGCACGAGCACCTCGACCACCTTATCCAGACGGACGCGATCCGCATCAACGAGGGCCACTTCGCGGAGGTCAAGGCGGCCCTCCGCCTCGCCGGCGGCAAGCGCAAGAAGTTTGGCGACCTCACCAAGCCGCAGGCGAAGGTGGTCATCAAGAAGAAGGCTTGGTGCGACGCTTACCTGGCCCTGGCACGTGCGGACCGGAGCGTCCGCCGCTCCGACGCGAAACTGGCGCTGGCCATAAAGCGCATCGCGGCGCAGTTCGAAGCCGATGCGGAAGCCGCCGACAAACGCCGTCGCCAGGAGAACGACGAGAAGAGGAAGCGTGGCGGTTCTGTCACGGAGAAGATCACCCCGCCGAGCGAGGTGCAGCTTCGCCGCTGGGTGAAGCGGTACGAGAAGGGCGGCTACACGATCGACTCCCTCGTTAACCAGTACAACGGACCGGGCACGGCGCGCATGACTCTGTGCTCGGAGTCCTACACCCTGCATGCCAAGTTCGCGACCGGCTACGCCAGCAGCACCAAGCCGACGAAGGCGCGGCAATTCGAGCTGCTCGAGATTGCGCTGAACGAGAAGGACACCGAACGCGCCGCGGAATGCCGCCCGCCGCTCCGTCGCCTGAAGCGGCGGGCGTTCGAGAAGATGATTGACGCCCTCGACCCGTTTTTCGTGGACCTCGGCCGTCTCGGTCCCGAGGTGGCGCTCCGTCGATGGGGTATCGTCACGACGGGTCTGGACGTCGAGAAGCCGTTCGAGCGTCTCGAAATGGACGAGTGGATGGTCAGCCTCATGAAAATCCTGGTCGACGCCGGGGTCTGGGCGCTTCTCGACGAGGAGACACGCGCGCTGGTCGAGCGCAAGCGTCTCTGGCTGTCGGTGGCGATCGACGCGCGGACCCGGATGATCGTGGCGATGCGTTTCCTCGAGGGCGCACCGTGCATCGAGAGCGCGCTGTCGACCATCGAACTCGCGATGACGGACAAGTCCCGGATCTCTGGCCATGTCGGCGCGAGCCGGACCTACCTTCACGCCAAGCCGCGAGCCATCGCGATGGACAACGGCGTGAACTACACCTCGGACGAAGTCATCTCGCGCCTGGTGCAACTCAACATCCACCCGATCCATCCGCCCGCAGGGCTTGCCGAGATGCGGGCACGAATCGAACGCATCTTCGGCACTCTCAAAACGAAGATCGCGTCCTTCTTCACTGGGCAGACCTTCTCCAACATTGTGGAGAAGGGGAAGTACGACGCGCAGGCCAATGCGTCCATCAACGTCGACGAGCTGAACCGCCTGTTCCTCCTTGGAGTCCTCGATCTCTATCACCACCACCCACACGAGGGGCTGGGGGGCGAGACGCCCTACGACTGCATGCGTCGACTGAGCCGCGACTACGGGCTGCCGCTTCCTCCCGATCGCGACGTGATGCGTCACGTCATGGGCATCACGTGCGAACGCCGCATTGGCCCTGAGGGCATCCGCTTCCTCGGCATCCGGTTCCAGTCTCCGGCACTTCAGGTGCTGCGCCGCGAGATGGGCCAGAAGCCCGTCGAGATCCGTGTCGACCGTTGGGACCTGTCGAGCATCTCGGTGCGGACGAAGAATGGCGGCTGGATCGTCTGCAACGCCCGCTTCGACGGCCTTCAGAACGTCAGTGTCTGGCAGTGGACCGAGGCGGTGCGCGACATCCGTGAACGCAACGCGCACCTGGCAGGTCTTTCCCGCCACTACGTGCTCGGCGCCGTTCGGACTCTGAGCGAAGCCGCGGCGGAGGCCGTCGAGCGTGCGGAAATCGCGAACCCAATCCTCACGGCGAAGACGTTCGACCGCTGGGAGAAGGCGCTCTTTCAGTCGTTCGCCTTCGCCGACGACGGCGCCTACGGCGAAGACCTCCAGCTTCCCAAGGAACTCGCGCGGCAGGCCGAAGCCGTGGGTGCGGCAACGGCCGACGCGATCACCGTGGACGCGGAGACCGGAGAGATCCTCAGCGACGACCGCGGCTTCGGTTCCCCAGACGACTGGTCCTCCAAGTGATCGAAGGGATCCACACCATGGACAACAAGACCGACTTCTTCCCGGGCGACATCGAGATCGTCGACGCCGACCTCGCGGAGAGGATGAGCGACACGGCGTTGCGCCGTGCCAAGCGCATGGCCGGCATCAACTCGCGATACCTCGCCACCAAGCGCGACAAGCTGATCGACACCGAGGTGGATCTGCTCGTCGGGAACGCGTCCGTCTCTGTCGATGGATACCAGATCGAGCGGCGCGGCCTTGCCCTCATCGGAGACACGGGGGCGGGCAAGTCCCGGCTCATTGCCCGCCTGATCGCGGAACGGAAGGAATTTCAGCCGCGGACGACGGGCATGACCGTCACCAAGCCGCTTGTGGCCATCAAGGCTCCGCGCCCGTCCGACCTGCTCGAGATCGCCTATGTGCTGCTGGAACAGCTCGAATACCCGCTGGAGCGGGATCTGAAGGCCCCGGCGGCGTGGCGGATAGTGCGCCGTCAGTTGAAGGTCCGGCAGGTCCGCTTCATCCACATCGACGAGGCGCAGCACATGCTGAACATGGGCGACCCGGATGCCATGGAGGAACTCGCCGACGCCCTCAAGATGGTCATGGAGCAGGCCGACTGGCCGGTTAGCCTCATCCTCACCGGAATGCCCGAACTCGCCGACTTCATGACGATCTACGGGCAGATCTCGCGCCGCACGCACAAGGTCCACCTCGAGAACCTCTCGCTCCCGCGGGACAACGAGCTGGTTTCATGGATCGTGAAGACCATCGTCGAGAAACACGCCGAGATGACGTTCGGCTTCACTGTGACCGACACGTACGTCGGACGCCTCTGCCACGGGGCAAACCGACAGTTCGGTGCGCTCACCCAGATCGTGCGCGGTGCTGTCGAGCTGGCGTTGGTCGACAACATCGAGGCCACGCAGGTCGAACACGGCCATTTCGTCCGCTCCTACGAGCTTTTTTCCGGCTGCAAGCCCGAGCAGAACGTCATGTCGTCTCGGACCTGGCAGGAGATCCACCCGCTGAACGCGCTCCTTCGCGATCAGGAGCTGGCTCGCGTGCAGGTGATGCAGGCCCTCGCCGAACGTGCCGCCGCGCTCCGCGGCCGTCGTCGTCGCAAGAAGAAGGAGGATTGACCATGGCTGCTCTCAGCATCACTGTTCCGCTGCACGACGGCGAAACGCCGGTCAGCTTCGGCTCGCGCCTCGCGCAGGCCAACGGCCGCGACCGCGTCCGTGACTTTGCCCTGGACGTCGGCCTCGACTTCGCGGGCGTCGTTGCCGGCCGGCCCGCCGCCCTCGCCCGCCTCGCGGAGATGGGCGGCTGCTCGACGTTGGCCCTCGCGAGCTGGGCAGCCGTGGCCGGTGCCGACAGCACCACCCTTCGGGGCGAGAACCTCGGCTGGCGTAACCTGCGGCGAAGCCGGGTGTTCGCCTGCCCTTCCTGCCTCCTCGCAGATCTCAGGGACGAGTCGCTTGAGCCGGAGGTCAGGGTATGGGGTCGGGCCATCTGGCAGGTTCCGGCCCTGCGCACGTGCCGGGTTCACGGTCAGGAGTTGGTCGAAATCGCGCATGCCGACGATCCAACGTCCCTGCACGACTTCTCCTCCCTCGCCCTCTCGCGGGCCGACGACCTCGTCGATCTCGATGCCGCGAGCGAACGGCGAGCGCCGTCAGACTTCGAGGCCTACGTGCACGACAGATTGTCGGCCGGACCGTCGGGCACCCGCTTTCTCGACGGGTTTCCCCTCCATGCCGTGATGCGGTTGTCGGAGAACCTCGGGGCCGTGACAACGTTCGGGCGCAAAGTCCGGCTCGAGGACCTCGGCGAGCGCGAACTGCACAAAGCCGGTGACCGCGGGTTCGCCTCGGCCTTCGCTGGTGAAGGCGGCATCCGCACGGCGCTCTCGGCACTACAGGAGACGTTCTTCGACGGAGCGGCCGACTGGGGTCCAAGGGCAATGTTCGGGCGCTTCTACGAGTGGCTGGCGCACGAGAACGTGGATACCGTCTACGACCCGGTCCGGGACATCGTCGAGCGCCACGTCGTCGAGACGATGCCCATCGGCCCCGGCGAGACCATCCTTGGCCGTAAGGTGACCGTTCGGCGGATCCATTCCCTGCACTCGGCGTCGATCGAGTACGGCATGCATCCGAAGCGCCTGCGCAAGCTCCTCATCGCCGACGGCCTGATCAGGCCGGAAGACGCAGGCCGTTCGGACGAGCGCGTCTTGCTTCCGGTCGGAGCGGTCTCTGCGCGCCTGGCCAGCCTCTCCGACACGTTGTCGCTGGTCCGGGCCGGACAGTACCTCAACGCACCGAGACCGCACGAGCGGCTGCTCTTCGACGCCGGCTTCATCAAGCCGGTAGTCACCGGCGGCACGGGTGTCCTGAAGGACCATGCCATCGGACGCGCCGACCTGGACGACTTCATCGAGAGGCTCACGGCTTCGGCCCGACCAGAGGTCGCGGGCGGCCTGCCAATCCCGGTGGCGGCCAAGCGGGCAAACTGCTCCGCCATGGAGATCGTGGGCTTGCTGCTCGACAGTCGGTTGCCGAACGTCGGGATCGACGGCGACACCCGGGGCTACCTTTCCGTCCTCGTCGACCCCGACGAGGTCAAGGCGCTCGTCCGCCGGGAGGATCACGGCGGATTGCCGCTACGCGCGGTGGAGAGACGGATGAGCTGGTCGACCAAGGTCGTGACGGCACTCATCGACAAGGGAATCCTGCCCTGCACCGTCGCGGTGAACCCGGTGAACAGGTGCCCGCAACGCGTGGTGATGGAAACCGACCTCTTGGAATTCGACGAGTCCTTCGTGTCGCTCCATTCCTTGGCGAAGGAGCGCGGGATCTATTTCCAGAAGCTGAAGGCGGAACTGGTCGCCCGCGGCGTCGAGCCGGACCTGGCTTTCGCCGACGTTCCGGCTAGCTTCTATCGCCGCGCTGACATCGGCAATCCGCCGACTTAGGCTTCTCCGACTTCAGATCAGACCCGCCTGAACCCCGCCTTCGAGCGGGGTTTTTTTTTGTTGCCGATTTTTAGCTACGCTGGCGTCGAACTGCGACACAGGTAACGTGCCAAGCTCCTCTACGTACGTGCGGTCTTGTGGTTATTGGTAGTGATTTCAGCGTCTTACGTGGCGAACTGAGGCAAACCAAAGTGCCGCTGAGACTTGGGCCGCCGTCTCAGGACGCAACGTGGCAAACATTGCCGCAAATTGTGCCGGGCCGATCTCCTTTTGATAAAGCCACGCTTGTGGGTTATCGGCTTAGCCAAACTTCAATCAAAAAAGCTCTTGAAGCTGGGCGCCGGCAACCGCTTTTCGATGCAATGAGCATGATTGTTGGGCTACCACCAAACGTTCCAAACATCTCAAGATGGACCAAAGACGGCGTTTATCGCCCGTTATTCCCATTCGCAAAGTCTCACGCCTGCTTTCGGGGTCTGAAGAGGCCAATCGGAGAAGACGACCGGGGGTTTGATACCTTTGCGTTTATAACCAAGCCCGAATGGGGGTTTAAAGCCGCCACGAGTATGGTTTGTGTTGCGGAACCATACCAAATTCCCTCGGACTTGGTTTTCGTGACATATGTAAGACTTGATCACCCAATTCGCCCGCTGGCTCTCGAGACGACTCGACAATTCCGGGAATTCCCGGTTAAGGGTATGGTTACCCATTGGGGGTTAGTCGAGTGTGACCCGGTTGACCCCTTGCTCCCAATCGGACACGGGGAACGGTATCGTCGAAAAATGTGGTAAAAATCCATGGACCAGGATCACGATTGGCAAAGACCATTTGTGGCATCGGCTATGTATTTTGAAGATTCCGATAGCCTCGAATATGTAAGCGAAGATGGGCCATGCATATTTCGTCGGGTCGATGAAATGCTAACACTTATGATTTCGATTGACGATCGACGCCCCATCGGCATTCAACTAAAGGGTTTTAAAAATTTCTATATAAGAAGACTTCGTGCAAAATATTCTTTGGATGAGAATCACTTCTTAGCACTTACCTGCGCACTTGAGGAAGCCATGAACTCAATTGGCGCGGAGGCTTTTAAAGAAAACCAGCTTGAGTCCTACACGCTCGCACTCAATATTGCTGAGCGCGATAGTGTTGAGGTTAGGGATTTTCCGCGATTAGCCTGCGGACGGTAATTCAGAAACCCCAAATTTTCTAGTAAGCACCATGCGCCACGCGGTCGTGATCGAGAAGGCGGGAGACAATTATTCCGCCTATGTGCCGGACCTTCCCGGCTGTGTCGCCACCGGTGCGACGGTCGCCGAGGTCGAGGCGGAGATCCGCGACGCCATTCGCTTCCATATCGAGGGTTTCGCCGAGGACGGGCTTCCCATTCTGCAAGCGGTCAGCCTGGCGGTGTATGCGGAGGCTTGAACGAGGGGTTAGCGATCTTTTTACCGACGGCAGGTGGATCTCCGGCACCGAAGCAGCGGTCGAGACGCCGAGGCATGGCAACTGTGTTTCAAGCGAATGCCTTTCGGTCTATCTGCATGGCGTTGAGAACGGTGAGGAGCTTTCGGGCGACGGCGATGAGGGCGAGTTTTTTCGAGCCGGATCGATTGGCAATTGCCTGGAAGAAGCCCTTGAAACGGCTGTTTGCGCGGATGGCGCCGAGGGCGGCCATGTAAAGCGCGCTGCGCACCCGGCGCCGCCCGCCTCGGATACACTTGCGTCCCCGGCGCGGCCCGCTGTCGTCGTTGAAGGGGGCAAGTCCCGCCAGTGCGGCGATTTTCTTGGGCGACAACACGCCCAGTTCTGGCATGTGTGCGAGGAGTGTCAGCCCCGTGACCTTGCCGACGCCCGGTGCCGAAGTCAGTCGGGCAAGCTCGTCGGTGAGTTCGCTGTCCCGGCGGGTCTGCCCCTCGATCTCGGCCTCGACAGCTGCGATCCGCGCGCTGAGAGTGGCGATGACAACGTCGATGTCATCGGCGACGAAAGGGTTGAAAGCTTCCACCCGATGACGTTTCTCCCGCGCGTGCAGCTCGACGAGTTGGTCGCGCCGGCGCGCCAATGCCGTCAGCCGCTCGCGTTCTTGCGAAGGCGCCGGATCCGGGCTGGGACGAAGCGTTTGCCCGAAATCCGACAGCATACGTGCGTCGATCCGGTCCGTCTTGGCGCGCCGCCCGCGCGCCTCGGCGAAGCGGCGGGCCAAAAGCGGATTGATCCGACAAGAGCCGATGCCGCGCGCGCTCCAGGCATGGCGCAGCAATCTGTCATGGACGCCGGTCGCCTCGAAGATGACGACACAATCGCGCTCGAGCCCGGCGATGAACTGCTCGATCGCTTCCTGATCGTTGGGAATGCGCATGAAGCGCTGGGTGCGAGGGTCGAAGACATCCAGAAAGGACTTCGAAATATCGCAGCCGAGGACGGTTTGGTTTAGACCTGTGAAGCCTGATCCTGTGATGCGAGGTCTGCGCCAACAGAGCTTGGACGCATGAAACTCGCTCCTACAGGTCGCCGATCCGGAGAAACCCCTTCAACCTGGACCCGTGACTCGACGGCCTGTGCTGGCGATGTCGCATGCGCGCTCGCCGGTGAACTTCAACCTCCTGTTACCGTCGCCGCTCAAAACGACCGCGGCAAGCCGAGCACGTGCTCGGCGACATAGGAGAGGATGAAATTCGTCGAGATCGGCGCGACCTGGTAAAGTCGTGTCTCGCGGAATTTGCGCTCGATATCGTATTCCTCCGCGAACCCGAAACCGCCATGGACCTGCATGCAGACGTTGGCCGCCTCCCAGGACGCGTCCGCCGCCAGCAGCTTCGCCATGTTGGCCTCGGCTCCGCAATCCTGGTTGGCGTCGAATTTCCGCGCGGCCTTGAAACGCATGAGGTTCGCCGCCTCGATGTTCACATAGGCCCTTGCGATCGGAAACTGGACGCCCTGGTTCTGGCCGATCGGTCGGTCGAAAACGACGCGCTCCCTGGCATAGGCTGACGCCTTCTCCGTGAACCAATAACCGTCACCGATGCATTCGGCCGCGATCAGGGTGCGTTCGGCGTTGAGACCGTCGAGGATGTATTTGAAGCCCCGCCCCTCCTCGCCGATCAGGCTGTCGGCCGGAATTTCCAGGTTGTCGAAGAACAATTCGTTGGTCTCGTGACCCACCATGTTGCGGATCGGATTGACGGTCATGCCATTGCCGATCGCCTGCCGCAGATCGACGAGGAAGATCGAGAGCCCCTGCGACTTCTTGCTGACTTCGGCCAGCGGCGTGGTGCGGGCCAAAAGGATCATCAGGTCCGAATGCTGGATGCGGGAAATCCAGACCTTCTGTCCATTGACGACGTAGCGATCCCCTTTTTTCACGGCGGTGGTCTTGAGCTTGGTCGTGTCGGTGCCGGTCGTGGGTTCGGTGACGCCCATCGACTGCAACCGCAATTCTCCCGACGCGATCTTCGGAAGATAGTCGCGCTTCTGGGCGTCGGATCCGTGGCGCAGCAAGGTCCCCATATTGTACATCTGACCGTGACAGTGGCCGGCGTTCCCCCCTGCCCGGTTGATTTCCTCCATGACGATCGACGCCTCAAGGAGGCCCAGGCCGGAGCCGCCATACTCCTCCGGAATCATCGCGGCGAGCCAGCCGGCTTTGGTCAGGGCGTCGACGAATTCCTCGGGATAGGTCTCGGCGGCGCCGTGCGCGCGGTGATACTCCGCCGGAAATTCCGCGCACAGCGCGCGCAGCGCGTCCCGAAGATCCTGATGATCGTCGCCCTCGACCCTGCTGTCCATTCTCATTCTCCATATCGGTCTGTATTGCGGCTTCCGACCCCGCCAAAAAGCGAACCCCGGCCACGGTGTATTTGTCGCAGAGACGGTCCGCCGCACTCGCGGGAGCCGATTCAACGCAAGATTTTGTGGGTTCCCCAAAGCCCATCTCGTCCTCGCGCACAAGGTCTCGATCGCCCTGGCGGGTCGTGGACCTGACGTGTCCGTCCTACTTTCTGTTCCGCAGTCCGGCATCGACATCGATCACCGTGCCGGAGAGATAACCCGCGCGAGGCGAGGCCAGCATCGCGACGACGCTGGCGATTTCCTCGGGTTCGGCCAGCCGCCCGAAGGGACGATTGGCGAGCATTTCAGCCCAGCGATCGGGATCGCCCAGCGTGCTTTGCGCCTGTCCGCGAGCCACCTCGACGACGCGGTCCGTCCTGGTGCCGGCGGGGTTCACGCCGAAAACGCGCACATTCCAATCGACCGACTTGGCGCCGACCGCTTCGGTGAAGGCGATCAGGCTGGCATTGCCGGTCGTCCCGCAGACGTAGTCCCATCGCGGCGAGCGGCCGAGGTCGCCGATAATGTTGACGACGGTGCCGCCGCCCGCCGCCTTCATCCGCTTCAGGAAAAGCTGTGTGAGATGGATGTAGCCGAAGACCTTCAACTGCCAAGCCTCAACCCATCGCTCCATGGACAACGTTAGGAGGTCACCACCCGGAATGGCGCCGGCGTTGTTGACCAGGATATCGACCGGCCCGACGGTCTCGGCGAGTTCCTCGCGCGATCGGGGCATCGCCAGATCGGTCGCATGGGTCTCGATCGTCGCGCCGTGCCGGCTCAACCGAGCCTTGGCCGCGTCGAGCTTTTCGGGATCGCGCCCGACGATCACGACCGATGCTCCCTCGGCCGCGAAGGCTTGCGCGACCGCGAAGCCGATGCCTTTGGAGCCGCCGGTGATCAGAACGCGCTTGTCGCTGAGTTGCAGATCCATCAGCGCGCGTCCGCCCTGGTTTCCGCTTCTTTCGCGGCAACGAACCAGTCGGCGATCGGCGAACCCGTCGTGAACAGCACGTCTTCGGATGCTTGCAGAAGATCGATCATGTCTTCCAGTTCCTGTAGCCGGTGCGGTACGCCGATGAGATGCGGATGCAGCCCGATCGCCAGAACTCTCGGATTTTCCTCGACCTCGCGCTCGAACAGCCGCAGCGTATGTCGCAGGCGGCTCAGCATTTCGCCGGTCGCATGCTTCTCGATCGCGTAGACGATCGAATCGTTGATTTCGAGGTTATAGGGCATTGCCATGAGGTCGCCGTGTCGCGTCTCGATCCACGATGGCAAATCGTCGACCACCCAGTCATAGACATGGTCGACACCCTTCCGCATCAGGATGTCCGGCGTATCGTCGCTTTCGCGAAGGCCGGGGCTGAGCCAGCCGCGCACCGGCTGCCCGGTGAAGCGGGTGATCAGCTCCAGCGCCTCGGACACGAGGCCTTCCTCGCCACCGCTCGCCTGATTCAGCGAGCGCTGATGCACGCCGTGTCCGATGAATTCCCAACCGGCGTGCAGCATCGCATCCGCCGCCTGCGGGTAGGCCGCGATCACGCCGGCGTTGAGCGAGGTCGAGGCCGGCACACCGCGTTCGGCGAAAAGCTTGAGAATGCGCGGCAGGCCGGCCCGCATCCCGTAGTCGGCCCAACTGAAATTCGGCACATCCGGAATGGTCTCCTTGCCGTGCGGCGGCGTGATGATCGTCCGCGGCATCGCCTGGTCGAACTGCCAGTGCTCGACGTTGACGACGAGGTGAACGAGAATCCGCTTGCCCTGCATCGGTGGAAGCATCGGCCGTTCGGAGGACAGGCGATAGGGAATGCGAGGATTGCTCATGCGTGAATCGGCTCCGCTGGCTGGTGGGCGCTGCGCATCTCGGCCATGATTTCGGCCTTGTAGCGGATGAAGGCGGGACTGGTCAGATCGTCGATGGAGCGCGGACGACGCAGGTCGATGGGGATTTCCCGGGCGATGCACGCCGGTCTTGCCGACATAACGCAAACCCGATCCGCCAGAAGGATGGCTTCGTCGATATCATGGGTAACGAACACCACGGTCGTGCTCAAGCGCTGCCATACTTCGAGCAGGAGTTCCTGCATCGCCATTCGGGTCTGGGCGTCGAGCGCGCCGAAGGGCTCGTCCATCAATAGCGCGCGCGGTCGCATGACCAGAACCCGTGCGATACCGACCCGCTGGCGCATGCCTCCGGAGAGTTGCGAGGGGTAGGAATCGGCGAATTCGCTGAGGCCGACGATGGCCAGCATCTCTCGCGTCCGGCTGTCGTATTCGGCCCGGCCGACGCCCTGGATGCGGGGTCCAAAGGTCACATTGTCGTAGACCGTCAGCCAGGGAAACAGCGCCGCTTCCTGAAACACCACGCCCCGATCCGGCCCGGGCGGACCGACCGGTTCGTCGTCGATCAGGACCACGCCTTCGGTGCTCTTTTCGAAACCCGCCAGAATGTTGAGAAGGGTCGACTTGCCACAGCCCGATGGCCCGAGCAGCGCGACGAACTCGCCATCGGCCACGTCCATATCGACGCAGTCGAGTGCCCGAATGGGCGTGAGCGCCTGATAGACCTTCGCAACCTCACGAACCTGTATCCTCGCCATGTTCGATCCCCGATTTAGCGGCTGGCGACGGCAAGACGCCAGGAGAGCGCCCACCGTTCGACAAGCAGAATGAGCTGGTCGCTCAGGAGGCCCATCAGGCCGATGGAGACCATGTCGGCGATGACGACGTCCATCCTGCCGACGTAATAGGCGTCCCAAAGGACGTAGCCGAGGCCCGACTTGACGGCGATCATCTCGGCGACAATCACGGCGGTCCAGCCAATGCCGAGCCCGATCCGCAGCCCGGTGAAGATGGAGGGCAGCGCGGCTGGAACGACCACGCAACGCAGGATGTCAAAGCGGTTCGCTCCCATCATCAGCGCGGCGCGGACGAGGTTGCGCTCGACGTGGCGCGCGCCCTGGGTGGTGTTGATGACAATCGGATAAAAGGCGCCAAGGGCGATCAGAAAGATCGCGCCGAAACTCTCGATGCCGAAAACGGCGATCGAAAACGGTAGCCAGGCGGTGATGGGGACCGGCCGTAACAGCTGGATCGTGGGATCGAGAACCTGCGCCGATAGGCGGTTCCAGCCGATCATGATGCCCGCAGGCACACCGATGAGTATCGCGACGGCAAATCCTTGCGCCACGCGCTGGGTCGAGAAGAGGACATTGGCGAGCCATGTCCCGCTATAGGGGTTGAGCCCCATACCGCGTTCGCCGAACGCCCACATCCACCACGCCTTCACCACGCGATCTGGAGTCGGAAGAACGCCGCCGAACAGGGAGCCGTTGGTGCCCGCCAATTGCCAGATGACGACCAGGACGACCGGTAGAACGAGGGCAAGGATCATCGATCCAAGCCGTCCGCTCATGATGAGCCGCGGCAACGTGCTGCCCAGGGCACGGGCACCGGGCGCGGCAAGTCCGGCACTTTCGGAGCCGACCCTGTCGCCGCGGCGTTTGACTGAGGTGTCGGACACAACGGCTCTCCTGTTTGCGGCGGGTTTGTCGGCGGCGTCGCGCGCGACGCCGCCGACGTCTCTTCACTCGCCCTTGGCGCTCTTCACGAGCGAGGCGTCCCAATAGTCTTCGATTTCCGCGGATACATCGCGCTGGATCACGCCCAACTCAGCGAACGCCTTTGCCTGGCGGGCGATCTGCTCGGGCGTCACGACGGAGCCGAGCGTGATCGGCTTGGCGGCCTCGGCGGCAACGTCGGGAGCGAGGCCGGTCAAGTCCGCATAGGCGGCGGCGAAAGCCGCCGGGTCGGCTGCCAGCGTCTCCTGTGCCTTCAGATAGGCCCAGACGAAGCGTTCGACCGCCTCGCGCTTGTTGTCGACCGCCTCCTTGGTGGCGACGACCATGCCGAGCTCGGCGCCGACCGATTCCGACTTGCTGTATTCCAGTCCTTTGGCGAAATAGCCGTAACCCTCGATCACCGGCACCGATTCAAACGGCTCCCAGGTCACGATGGCATCGACCTCACCGCGCTTCAGGGCCTGATCGAAATTGGCGCCGCCGCCTTGGATGTTCACTGCCTTGAAGCTGTCATAGGGAATCCCCTGTTCGGTCAAGGTCGCGGCGAACTGGAACCAGACGGCCGAACCCGGCGCGATGGCAACGGTCTTGCCCTTGAGGTCTTCCCAGGAATCGAGCTTCACGCCCTCGCGGCCAATGACGTATTTCGGCGACGAACCAACGCCCATGATACCGACGATGTTGGTCGATCCCTGCGACAGCGCGATGGCGAGATCGGCCGGTCCGACCGTCGCCATTTCAAGCGACCCCGAAAGGAGCGCGGTGCGCGCGTCGGCATAGCGGGCGAACTCCACCGTCTTCAGATCGACGCCGAGCTTCTTCAAGTCCTCGGAGATCAGCGTTATCGGGGCCAGGTGGCCGACCTTTTGATAGCCGACCGTGAGTTCGACCGGCGGCGACAAGGGTTCGGGCTCAGGGCCGACGGCGAAGGCTTTCATGGGGGATACGGCGACGATGGCGGCCGCGGCCAGCCCGATCGTGTGCCGTAGGATGCTGGATCGTTTCATGATGTCACCTTTTGCGCCGAAGAAAGGTCGGAGGGCTCTTGTTGCGGGGCCGTCCCGGCACCGGCCCGAAAGAGCGGTTCGCGTTTTTCCCGGAAGGCCGCCCGACCTTCCTCGTAGTCCTCGCTGGCGAAACACGCCGCGACAAGCGCGTCGACGGCAGCCCGATCGCGAAGATGATCGGGCCTGGCGAGATCGATAAGGGCCCGCTTGGCCGCGAGCAGCGTCAGCGGCGCGTTACCGGCGATCCGCGCGATCACCGCCGCAACGTCGCCGTCGAACGTTTCGGCGGCGCTCACGCTTTGGGCGATCCCGAGCCTTGCAGCCTCGGCGGCGCCGATCTCACGCCCGGTAAACAGGATGTCGGCGGTCGCCGCCGCCCCCAGCCGATCCGCGATCAGCCGCACTGCGGAATAGGCGTAGCCGAGGCCGAGTTGGGCGCCCGGCATGCGAAAGCGCGAATTGGCGTCCGCGAAGCGCAAGTCGCAGCACAGCGCGATTTCCATGCCCCCGCCGAAGCAGACGCCACGTACCGCGGCAATGGTTGGTTTCGGGCAGCCGAGCACCGCGTCGAGCGCCGCCGTGACAGCAGCTTCGTAAGCCTCGACGCCGCGTGAGGTCGCGCGGAGCTCGGCGAACTCGGAAATGTCGGCGCCGGCGGAGAACGCGACGGATCCGGCGCCGGTCACCACCACCAGCCGAACATCTGGATCAGCCGTAGCCTCCCGCAGCAGGTCAGGAATCAGCCGCCACATCGCAAGGTTGACGGCATTGCGCCGCCGCTCCTGGTCGATGACGAGACGCGCGACATGCCCCTCGCGTTCGTAGTGGATGGTTGCGTTCTCCATTGCGTCAGATCACCTCGTCATGTCGCAGCGCCGCGATCTCGACGGCCGTGAGCCCTGCTTCGGCGAGGATCTCATCCGTGTGCTCGCCCGGGTCGGGGGCCGGCGCGCGGATGTCGGCGGGCGTCCGCGTCATGGTGATCGGCTGCCCGACGACCCGAATTGGGCCACGTGCGGCGTGCTCCATCGGCACCGCCATGCCGAGGTGACGGACCTGCGGATCGTCGAAGACCGCGTCGATGCCATTGATCGGTCCGGCCGGCACGCCGTGCTCCTCCAATCGCTCAAGCCATTCGGCGGAGGGCCGCTGCTTGAAGACGTCGCGCAACAGGGCCATCAGCGCGGGACGGTTGGCGAACCGATCCGCTTGCGTGCGGTATTGCGCATCATCGCAGAGATCCGGCCGAGCGATCGCCTCGCAGAACGGCCGCCACTGCCCCTCGCCGCCGACGGCGATGTTGATGTAGCCATTGGCGGTTTCGACGACACCCATCGGCGTCGAATAGGGATGGTCGTTGCCGACCTGCCCCGAAACCTCGCCCTCGATCAGATAACGGGCGGCCTGAAAATCCATCATCGCGATCTGCGCTTCCAGCAGCGACGTGTGCAGCCATTGCCCTTCCCCGGATCGTTCCCGCTCGGTGACGGCGACGAGGATACCGCAGGCGGCGTAGATTCCCGCAGCCGAGTCGGCCACCGCAATGCCGGCCCGGACCGGACCTTGGCCTGGTAGGCCCGTGACGCTCATCAGGCCGCCCATACCTTGGGCAATCTGGTCGAATCCCGCTCGCATCCGATAGGGTCCGGACTGACCGAAACCGGAGATCGAGGCCAGGATGATCCGCGGGTTAACGGCGTTCAGCGCCTCGTAGCCAATCCCGAGCCGGTCCTTCACGTCAGGCCGAAAATTCTCCACGACGACATCGGCGTCCTTGACGAGCCGCATGAACAGATCGTGGCCTTGCGGCTTCTTCAGGTTCAAGGTGAGCGAGCGCTTGCTGCGATGCAGGTTCAGCATGTCGTAGCCGTGCCGCGGCCCGCTCATGTTCTCGTTGGGATCGATGCCGACCGGAGCCTCGACCTTGACCACGTCCGCGCCAAAATCGGCAAGGATGCGGCAGCATGTGGGCCCGGCGCGAACGCGCGTCAGATCCAGAACACGCAAATGGGACAGGGCTCCGTCACTCATGCGACCGCTCTCTCCGCTTGTTCGATGATCGGCCCGGCGAAGCGCGGCATGCGGCCATGCCATGCGGAACCCGCCTGGAACGCCGCGCCGAGCGCGACGAGACGTCGATCGCTTCCCGGCCGGCCGACGATCTGCAAGCCGACCGGCATGTTCCGGTCGTCGAAGCCGGTCGGCAAGGCGAGAACCGGCAGGCCGAGATAGTTCGCGAACAGGGTCCAGGCACTCAGGGTGTACAGGATGCGGGGGGTAAAGTCGTTCGAGGCCGGGTCGACCTCCGTGAGCGCCGGCGTGCGGATCGGCATGACCGGCAGCGCGAGGAAATCGCAGCGTCCAAAGACCGCCGTCAGAAATTCCTGGCGCGCGGCCTTCCGCCCGGCGAGATCCGAAGCGAGGGTCGCGTCATCGACGCCGAGCCCCATCTCAAGGCGGCGGCGCAGCGACGGGTTGGCGAAAAGGGCGTCGAGTGAGGGGGCGAAATGGCGGGCCGCCTCCCCTTGCAGAACGCGCAGCGCCGCATCTCCGGCCCGTTTAATTTCGGGTTTCGCATCGCGGTCGTGCAGCGAAAACCCAAGCCCGGAGAGATGTGCGATCCCGGCCTCGCAAGCAGATCTGACCGAGGGCTCGGCGAGCGCCATGATATCCACCGCAATCGCGATGCCCGGCTTCGCGCGCTCCGCGTCGATGGCGCCGGAAGGGGGCACAAGATGCGTCGCGTCCATCGTCAGCAGAATATCGCGGGCGCTGCGGGCGATCAGGCCGATCGTATCGAGACTCGGCGCAAGGGTCGCCGCGCCGTCGCGCGGTATCGTATCGGGGCTCGGTTTCCACGCCGTCACGCCGCAGCAATGGGCCGGAATGCGCAACGACCCGCCGGTGTCCGATCCCAGAGCGATGAAAGCAGCCCCGCAGGCCACGGCGGCGGCCGAGCCCGACGACGACCCGCCGGGCGCCATCTCGGGGTTCCATGGATTGAGCGCGGTGCCCGCTCCCGAGGGCTCATAGGCGATCGACGTCAACCGGGTGAGCCCGATGCGATGCCCGCCCGCCCGATCGAGACGGCGAAGAATTTCCGCCGGATGCCGCGGGGGCGCGGACAAGGCCTTGTCCAGACCGAACAGAGGTGCCCGGCCCGGCAGATCGAACATGTCCTTGGCGGCGTAGGGCATTCCCTCCAGGAAACCGTCCGAATTCGCGGGCTGATCGCCTTCACGCTCGACAAACAGGTTGAATGCCTGGTCGAGATCGGTCGCGACCGCTTGGCAATACGCGATTTGCCGCGCGCGACCTTCCTTTTGAAGGCCTGTCCAGTCCGGGAGATAGGAATGTGACAAGCGTAAATGTCCCGATTTCGTCGGCATCACGTCCGAATGAGCTTCCTCAGCGTATGAGCAAAAAATGCTTCCGGGAATTAGAATTCCGTGGTGTCAGATTTCGAATATGGAGAATTCGCGTCTGGCATGAGGAAAACCAGCACTGGATACCGCGGCACGGCCCGATCGGCAGAACCAGCAATCCGGGAACCGGGCTTCACGCCTCGGGCGCGGGCTGCACCTGTTCGCGCAGGAATGAAATCAGCCGGTCGGCCGATGCGCTGAGACTGTCAGGTGATTGCACGCAGATGACGAATTTTCGCTCGGCCCAAGGCTCGTCGAGAGCGACCAGCGTCAGGCCCAGGGCCGCCGCCAGCGGACCAACGGCTCGGCGCGGAAGGATCCCGATTCCAAGGCCTTGGCCGATCATCTGGCACATGACCTCGAAACTTCGGACCTGCACCCTGATCCTTGGCCCTGGCTGATAAGCGCGCGACTTTTCCGCTAGCAACCGATGCACGGCGGTTCCCGGCTCAAGCGCGATATGATCGTCGTCGAAAAGCTCACTGAATCGCAGGCGCTCCGACCCAGCGAGGCGATGGTTTTTCGGAAGCGCCACGGCGAGATAGTCGCTGGCATAGGCGAAGCTCGACAGCCCGCCCATCTCGCTGCCCGCCACGACCACTCCAATATCGGCTTGGCGGCGATGCAGGGCGTCGAGGGTGTCGGCGCTTGGCCGCTCTTCCAGATCGAGCTTGATCCGCGGATACTCCCGCCCGAACTGTGACAGATGGGCGGCGAGGCACTCCACCAGAACCGAGCTAGAGGCAAAGACCCGAATATGGCCGCTGGCTCCGGATCGATGATCGTCGAGGGCGGAGTCGAGTTGCCGACCAAGATGCATGACATCGCGCGCATAGCGCAGCACGAGCAGGCCAGCTGTGGTCGGCTCGACGCCATGCGGTTTGCGAATTAGCAGGGGCAGCCCGGCTTCGCTTTCGAGGAGAGCCACTCGCCGGCTCGCCGCCGAGGCGGCAACGTTCATCTGCTCGGCCCCGCCGGTAATGCTTCCCGTCTCGCAAATCCGGATGAAGAGCGCGAGCGAGAAAAGATCGTGATGCCATGTCTCCATGCGTGATGAAGGCTTGCCATTCGTTGGCCTGTCAACGGCTTCGAGAAGGCTTGCCTATATCTCCTGCGCAATATCGGCATCGACACGCTGGTGATCACCGGCTTCCTCACCGATCAGTGCGTCGACCACACGGTGCGGGATGCAGCCGACCGCGGCTTCTATCCGATCTGCATCTCGGATGCCTGCGCCACCCATGCCAAGGAGCGGCACGTCAACGCGCGTGCCGCTTTCACAGGCTATTGTCAGACGTTGACCACCCGAGAGAAGATCGGGCTCGCGACCCGCTCTTCATCCCCCCGGGAGTGAGACAGGTGCGAATGTGTTCAGCATTCCCAGAGCCGCGCGGCAGAGTTGTATGCCAATTTTATCGCATCACTGAAGCGCCTGGTTTAGTTTGGCTCCCCTGCCGCCTTGGGCGGCGGATTTTTCCGAAGCCCCACCGTCGAGTTGGCGGCCTTGCCGCTCGCTGCGTCTTTGGCGGTCTCGACGGCCTCGTCTTGCCGCCGGGCGGCGGACGCAGGCATCTCCACCGCCGGTTTCCGCCAATATTCTGGCCAGGGCGCGAGGCGATGGCGATTCCATTCGGCCGGCGGGTCCGCGATGGCGCGATCGACGATCGGTCGGCCGGTCAGAGAATCGCGCCGTATCGCCAGCGAGCCGGTCCGCCGGAGGGTCCGAAGTGTGACCAGGATGGCGCCCGAGCGGCAGGCGGACAGGCGGATCGCGCGGGCGACGATCGCGACGTCACCGCTATCGCAGGCGACTCCGGTCTTCTCGTAATCGTCCGTCCAGACAACCTTCAACCCATCGCGGGTCTCGAAGCGGCAAAGCGCTTCGTCGCAGTCGCCCGAAATGCGCCGGCGTGGTTCCCGGTCGGTCGACGGTCTCCCCCTCGCCTCGAACGCTCGCTCCCATTGCTCCGCGATGAAATCGTTCGGGCGTTCGCGCAGAAAGGCGAGTTGGCCGTCCTTCGATCAGCGCCACCTCCTTGCCGTCCTCGAATATAAGGAGCTCAGGCGGCGCGACGCGATCCGGTGCCGCCGCCAGTCCGGCGAGGGCCAGCGGAATTGCCACATAGCGTAGGCGGCTCGCGAAGCACGATGCCGCCAGGGTGGCCGCCGTCAGCACGACCAGACCCGTGGCCGTGGTCAGGCCGATCGCCTGATCCGGCAAGCGCTCATAGACGAACCGCGCGATCTGAAGGACGAGGCCGATGCCGTACCCCATCGCCTGGAACGCCCAGGCATCGAGACCGAAGGGCATCGCCAGCGAGCCGATCAACGCCAGCGGCATGATCCAGAGGGTGAACAGCGGCATGGTCAGCACGTTGGCGACGAGGCCGAACGTCGCCAAGCGATGGAAATGGTAGGCTGCATAGGGTGCGGTCGCCGTTCCGGCGATGAGCGAGGTCATCGCGATTGCCGCAAACGCCAACAGGATGCGATGCCCCCAACCCCGGCTTCCGGACGGTACAGGCGATCGCGCCCGGCGCCGCGAAAGAGCCGCATATCCGCCGATCAGCGCGACAGTCGCGGCAAAGCTCATCTGGAAGCTGGCAGTCATCACGGCGTGCGGCGTCAGCGCAATCACGACGATGGCTGCGATCGAAACGTTGCGCAGCGTCAGGGCCGGGCGATCGAGCAGGACCGCCGTCAGCATGATGGCAAGCATGATAAAGGCCCGTTGCGTCGCGACATTGGCGCCCGACAGAGCGAGATAGAACGCAGCGACGACAAGCGCGGCGACAGCGGCGATCTTCTTGATGGGAAACCGCAAGGCGACCGCGGGTACGAGTGCGAAGATCGAGCGGACGAGAAGCATGGCGAATCCCGCGACAATCGCCATGTGCAGGCCCGATATCGACAGAACGTGGGCGAGCCCGGTTCCGCGCAGCCACTCCTCCGCCTCGTCCGGAATGCCGGCCCGTTCGCCGGTGACGAGTGCGGCGGCAATGCCGCCCTCCGCTCCGTCGATGATTTGGTCGATGCGTTCGGTCATGGCCAGGCGAACCGCCGAAAGCCGGTGTCGGAGCCACGCGCCGAGACCTCTTTGCGCCTCGTTGCCCAAGATGTCGGATGCGGGCGGTTCCGGCGCTCCCAAGGAGAAGCCGTAGGCGCCGATGCCGTTGAAGAACGGCGCAAAGGCGAAATCGTGCGAACCCGGAAAAGCAGGACCCGACGGCGGCCGCAGTCGGACCAGACCGCGGAAGTCGCCGCCCGGTGGAAGCGGGGCGTGGCGGCTGCCGACGACGATCCGCACCCGTTCCGGCGGGCGCGAAAGGACCGGTCGGTCGGTCGAGGCGACGTCGATCACGTATCGATACCGGCCGCTGTCGGTGCGTTCACGCGACACCACGGTGCCGGCAATCCGCACCGTCGCCTCGCCCGAGAACAGCGTCGTGTCCGTGCGCTCGATCTCGGCGATCGACAACGCCGCACCGGCAAGGACGAAGCCGGCGCAGATCAGCGTTGAGCGAAGCCCCGGCCGCCCCGGAACGCGCAAGGCGAGCGCCAGCAACGCGATCGAGGCGACGGCCGCGACCGCCAGACCGGGGCGCCAACCGATGCCGTAAACGACCGCCACCCCGACCATCAGGCCGATCGCGATCAGGTAAAAGCCGGAGCGGTGGCGGGTCTCGGCCTCCAATTGGGTGGTCAGCCAGCCGGTGGTGATCGCTCCCCATTCGACGCGGGGCGGCAGCCGGAACCCGCCCCAGGCTCTGAAGCCGCCGGCACGGGCCTGTCGTTCCTTTTGCCCCTTCGCGCTGTCGTCCCGATCGGCGGCTGTGTCCATTGGCTCCGGGTCCCGTCGCCTTGTCTCTCCTCTCGCCTATGCTACACAGCCGGCACGCGAAAGCGATCGTCCACGATCGCGCAATTTGCCCTGACTTTTCGATCGGAGACTCCATGACGGATACCGTCGTGACCCGCTTTGCCCCCTCACCGACCGGCTTCCTGCATATCGGTGGCGCGAGGACGGCGCTGTTCAACTGGCTCTATGCCCACGCGACCGGCGGCAAGATGCTGCTGCGGATCGAGGACACCGACCGCGAGCGCTCGACCGAGCCAGCGGTCCAGGCGATCATCGAAGGTCTCGCCTGGATGGGGCTGTCGGCGGACGAGCCACCAGTCTCCCAGTTTGCGCGCGCGCAGCGCCATCGTGAGGTGGCCGAGGAATTGCTGGCCAGGGGCGCTGCCTATCGCTGCTACGCCAGCCAGGCCGAGCTCACGGAGATGCGGGAGAAGGCCCGGGCCGAGAAGCGTCCGCCACGCTATGACGGGCGCTGGCGCGACCGCGACCCTTCCGAGGCGCCAGCCGACGTCAAGCCCGTGATCCGGCTGCGCGCTCCGCTTGACGGTGAAACGGTGGTCCATGATCGCGTCCAGGGCGACGTGCGGTTTCCCAACAAGGATCTCGACGATTTCGTGCTGCTGCGCTCGGACGGAAACCCGACCTACATGCTGGCCGTCGTCGTCGACGATCACGACATGGGCGTCACCCACGTCATTCGCGGCGACGATCACTTGACCAATGCCGGGCGCCAGACGCTGATCTATAAGGCCATGGGCTGGGAGGTGCCGGTGATGGCGCATATCCCGCTCATCCACGGTCCGGACGGGGCCAAGCTGTCGAAGCGGCATGGCGCGCTCGGCATCGAGGCCTATCGGGCCATGGGCTATCTGCCGGTGGCGCTCAGAAACTATCTGGTGCGGCTCGGCTGGAGCCATGGCGACGACGAGATTATCTCGACCGAGGAGATGATCGCCTGGTTCGGCATCGACGCCATCAACAAGGGTGCGGCGCGCTTCGATTTCGCCAAGCTGGAGGCAATCAATGGCCACTGGATTCGCCAGAGCGACGACGCCGTCTTGGTCGAGATGCTGATGGGCGAGCGCGATGTCCTGCCGAACGGAGCGATTCTCAAGGCGCGTCCCGACGATGAGGTGCGCGCCAAACTGACTGCCGCGATGCCGGGCCTGAAGGGCCGGGCCAAGACGTTGGTCGAACTTTCCGAGAGCACGAGCTATCTGTTCGCGGATCGCCCGCTCGATCTGGAGGAGAAGGCCGAGGCGATTCTCGCCGATGGCGGTCGTCCCATCATCGCGGCGTTGCTGCCGCAATTCGCAGCGGCCTCGACCTGGTCGGCCGGCGAGCTTGAAACGCTTGTCCGCGCCTATGCCGAGGCAAACGGCTTGAAACTCGGGAAAGCCGCGCAGCCGCTGCGTGCCGCGCTGACGGGACGCACGACCTCGCCGGGCGTCTTCGATGTTCTGGAGGTGCTCGGCCGGGAGGAGTCGCTGGCGCGGCTGGGCGATCAGGCTGGCTGAGCCGGTCCTCCTCGTCCGGACTTCGCGACGCAATATGGATTTGACCCGGAACTTGTCGCTCCGGTGGCTTTGGAGTAGGCAATCATCTGAGTAAAACGTGTGCGCTGCGATAGGCCTCGACCACCGCGGCAACCATTGAAGGGAAAACGCATGGCAGAACAGTCGGCGAAGCTCACACTGGGCACGAAGGAGGCGGGGCTGGACCTGCACAGCGGCACTATCGGCCCGGACGTCGTGGATATCACGACGCTCTACAAGCAGACCGGTCTGTTCACCTACGATCCGGGTTTTTCGTCGACAGCGTCTTGTGAATCCAAGATCACGTACATCGATGGCGACGAGGGCGTGCTGCTGCATCGCGGCTACCCGATCGACCAGCTCGCCGAGAGGGGCGATTTTCTGGAGACCTGCTATCTCCTGCTGTATGGCGAACTGCCGACGGCGCGGGAGAAGGAGGATTTCGAATACCGCGTGACGCGGCATACGATGGTCCACGAGCAGATGAGCCGATTCTACACCGGCTTTCGCCGCGACGCCCATCCGATGGCCGTCATGGTCGGCTCGGTCGGCGCCATGTCGGCTTTCTATCACGACTCCACGGACATCGCCGATCCGCACCAGCGGATGGTGGCGAGCTTGCGGATGATCGCCAAGATGCCAACGATCGCGGCAATGGCCTATAAATACCATATCGGCCAGCCGTTCGTTTATCCGCGCAACGACCTCGCCTACGCCGAAAACTTCCTGCACATGTGCTTCGCGGTACCCTGCGAGACGTATCAGATCAATCCTGTGCTCGCGAAGGCGATGGACCGGATCTTCATCCTCCATGCGGACCATGAGCAGAACGCCTCGACCTCGACCGTGCGGCTCGCCGGTTCGTCGGGCGCCAATCCCTTCGCCTGCGTCGCGGCGGGCGTGGCGTGTCTGTGGGGGCCTGCCCATGGCGGTGCCAACGAGGCGGCGCTGAACATGCTGATGGAGATCGGCACCAAGGACCGTATCCCTGAATTCATCGCCCGCGCCAAGGACAAGGACGATCCGTTCCGCCTGATGGGCTTCGGTCACCGGGTCTACAAGAACTACGATCCGCGCGCCAAGATCATGCAGAAGACCTGTCACGAGGTTCTCGACGAACTCGGCATCAAGGACGACCCGCTGCTCGAGGTCGCGATGGAACTCGAGCGGATCGCGCTCACGGACGAGTATTTCATCGAGAAGAAGCTCTATCCGAATGTCGACTTCTATTCCGGCATCACGTTGAAGGCGCTCGGCTTCCCGACGACGATGTTCACGGTGCTCTTCGCCGTGGCCCGGACGGTCGGCTGGATCGCTCAGTGGAAAGAGATGATCGAGGATCCGCATCAGCGCATCGGTCGCCCGCGGCAGCTCTACACCGGCGCGACGATGCGCGATTATTTGTCGGTCGACCAGCGCAACTGATACCGGCGTTCCCATTGCAGACGGTAACGGGCGCTGCGGCGCCCGTTTCTATCTCGGGTTGGTCGGACGGCCTTGCCGCACGAGATCAAGCACGATACTGGCAGCGGCCTCCCCAGGGGGACGGTCGATCGCCATCGCGTCGCGTATCTCGGCGAAGCCGGCGAGTTGTGCCCGCCGTTCAGGCGTGTCGGTCAAGAGACGCTGAAGACGACGCGCCAGCATCTCCGGGCGCACGAATTCGTGGAAGTGCTCGGGAACCAGCGGATGACCCACGATGAAGTTCGGCAGCGCAGCGGTCCAGGCTGAAATCAGATGGCGAAACCGATAACCGATCGGGTCGAGGCGGTAGGCCAAAGCCATCGGGACATCCGCCAGCGCCAATTCCAGCGACACCGTCCCGGATGCTGCGATGGCGGCATCGGCCTTGGCGAAGGCCGCCCATTTTTCCGCCTCGCCAGTTACGATCACCGGTTTGTTTTCCCAATTGGCGATCTTGGCCTCAATGATTGGCCGGTGACGCTCCAGCGTCGGGATGATGGCGGTCAGTCCCGGCAGCATCGTGAGCAAACGCTGGAAGGTCGCGCCGAAATCGTCGATCAGCCGGTTGATCTCGCCCCGGCGCGAGCCGGGGAGGATCAGAAGCGTCGGCGGACTGGTCGGTGTGCGATCTGCGCTTGGGCGGTTCGCTTCCTCGATCATTTGCCGCAGGGCGGGCGTCGTCATCAAGGGGTGACCGACATAGGTCGCGGGCGGCCCACCCAGCCGGCGCAGGGTCTCGGGTTCGAACGGCAAGGCACAGATCGCGTGGTCGACATAGGGGCGCATGGCGGCGGCTCGCCCTTCCCGCCAAGCCCATACCGTCGGCGGTATATAGTTCGCGATCGGCATTTGCGGCAGCCGCGCCCTCACCCGCCTGGCGACGCGATGTGAAAAGGTCGGGCTGTCGATGATCACCAATGCATCCGGCTTGGCGTCGACGATGAAATCCGCCGTCTGCGATACCCGGCGCAGCAGTTGCGGCAGTCGCGCGACGATCGCCCCGATGCCGATGATCGACAGCTCGTGGATGTCGAACAGGCTCGTCAGCCCCTCCGCCTGCATCGCCTCGCCGCCGAGACCGACGACGTGCAACTCGCCGTCCGACTGGCTGCGGAGCGCGCGAATCAGATCGGCGCCGATCCGGTCGCCCGAGGGTTCTCCGACGACGAATCCGATGGTCGTCAATTATGCTCTCCCGATGGGATGATATCCGGCACGGCCTCGTCCGCCAGGCCGACCAGCGCAATGTCATGACGATCGGCCGCCGCGATCACGTCGTCGAGGCCCAGAATCAGGCTGCGCCCGGCAGTAACCCCGATGGCGGAAATTCCGGCCGTGGCAGCTTCCTCGATCGTCGCCACACCGATGCTGGGTAGATCGAAACGCTGATCCTGCTGCGGTTTGACGCTCTTGACCAGAGCACAGAGCTCGCGCTTGCCGATTTTACCTCCGGCTTTCAACTCCGCCACCCGCGCCAACATCGCCCGGGTTCCCTCGATTGCCTCCAGGGCAATCACCCGATTGTCCGACGCGACAACCGCCTGGCCGATGTCCAGTTTCCCAAGCTGACGGGCAGCCTGTGCAGCGAGCGAAAGCGCCGCGACCTCTTCGCTTCGTGGCGCCCTATGGCCCAGCGGACCCGACGGCGCCAACAGGCGTGGCGCGATTTCCTGAACGGCCAGAATTTCAAAGCCTTCGCGCTCGAGATAGCGGGTGAGTGTCCGCAACAGCCTGTCGTCGCCGCCGCGCACGATCCGCAGCGCCGCGGGAAGCCGCAGCAAGGTCCGGACGCTCGGCAACAGAGAGCGAAAATCCGGTCGCTTGGATACGGTTCCGCAATAGGCCAGACGACGAACGCCGCTCGCTCTCATACAGGCGATCGCATCGCCGGTGCGGCCCCATGCAAATGCACCGCCGTCGTATCCGCTCCAGTCGTCGGCGATGCCGTCACCGATCCGCACGACGACTGGCCGCCAGCCCGCGGCGCGAGCCGCCTCGGCGACGATCCGGGGCAGCGAGCCGCCGCCGGCGACGATCCCCAGAGCCTCGCCGGGGTAATCCGGGCTCACGGCCTACGCCGACTGCGTGTTGCGGGGGAAACAAAGGGCCCGGTCGCCGCCGGCGCGGATAAATCCAAGCAGATCCTGCACGAGCGGATCGTCCGGAAACTCGGCCTGCACCTCGTCCATGTTCTCCTTGAACGTCAGATCGAAGGAAAACAGCATGCGATAGGCCCGCCGCACATTGCGGATTGCCTCCCGATTGAATCCAGCGCGCTTCATGCCGATGACATTGAGGCTGGACAGATAGGCGCGATTGCCCAGCACCATTCCGAACGGAATGACGTCACCCTCGACCGCCGCGAGGCCGCCGACATAGGCATGATGGCCGATTCTGGTGAACTGGTGAATTCCCGAGCCGCCGGCGATCGTGGCGAATTCGCCGATCGTGCAATGGCCCGCCAGCATCACGTTGTTGATCAAGGTGACATTGCGGCCGAGCACGCAGTCGTGCGCCACATGCGCACCGGTGAAGAAGGCGCAATCGTCGCCGATCGTCGTTTCCGAGCGCCCCTGCACCGTCCCGGCGTTCATCGTCACATGCTCGCGCACAAGACAATTGCGACCGATCACCAGACGAGTGTCTTCGCCCCGGTACTTCAGATGTTGAGGGGCATGGCCGAGCGAGGCGAACGGCCAGATCTGCGCCCCCTCGCCGATGGCCGTATTGCCCCAAAGGACCACATGCGAGCGCAGACGGCTGTTCGCGCCGAGCCTGACCTGTGGGCCGATGTGGCAAAACGGCCCGATCTCACAGCCATCGCCGATCTCGGCGCCGTCTTCGATGACGGCAGTCGGATGAATCATCGTGGAACTCATGATTCAGGACGCGTCGCGCGGCACCAGCATCGCGCTGACCCTCGCCTCCGCGACCTTGGCGCCATCCACCTTGGCGATGCAGTCGAACTTCCAGATGTTGGCCCGCTTCTTCGTCTGGGTGACGTGATATTCGAGCCGATCGCCAGGCACCACGGGTTTGCGGAACTTGGCGTTGTCGATGGTCATGAAATAGACGAGCTGCGGTGTGCCGGTGCCGGCTGCGCGGGTACAAATCGCGCCCGCCGTCTGTGCCATGCCTTCGATGATGAGGACGCCGGGCATCACCGGCATCGAGGGGAAATGCCCGAGAAAATGCGGCTCGTTCGCGGTCACGTTCTTGATGCCGACGGCCCGCATGTCACCCTCGATATCGATGATGCGGTCCACCATCAGAAAGGGGTAGCGGTGCGGCAGGAGTTCAAGGATTTGCTGGATGTCGGCGCTGCCTAGCACCGTCGACTTGTCACTCATCGTTTTTCCTTGGCGAACGCCGTTTCTTGGCAAGTTCGGATAGAAGTGTCATTTCGCGAAACCATTCGCGGACGGGTTTGGCCGGCGTCCCGCCCCAGCGGGCGCCCGCAGGCACGTCGCCGGCAACCGACGATACCGCCGCGATCTGGGCGCCGTCACCGATCGTCAAATGGCCGTTGATCGCGGTTTGACCACCAATCATGACGCCATCTCCGATCGTCGTGCTGCCGGATATTGCGACCTGTGCGACAATCGCACAATGACGCCCGATCGTGACGTTGTGGCCGATTTGGACCTGATTGTCGATTTTCGTCCCCTCGCCGATGACCGTGTCACGGATCGCTCCACGATCGACCGCGGTATTGGCTCCGATCTCGACGTCATCCTGGATGATGACTCGGCCGATCTGGACCGATTTCCGCAAGCCCGTCGGTCCGGCCGCGTAGCCAAACCCGTCCTGGCCGACACGAACGCCCGGGTGGAGTATCACCCGATTACCCAGCAAAGCGTGAGTCACACAGACGCCGGGACCGATCCGACTCGCGCGGCCGATCTGGCAGCCGGCACCGATTATCGCTCCCGCTCCCACCAGCGTATCGCGCCCAATGGCAACGTGCGGTCCAATCACCGCGAAGGCCTCGACCGTCACGCCATCCTCGATCCGCGCGGTCGGATGGATATCCGCGCGCGGCGAAAGTCCGCTTTGGCCGCTCGCTGCCGTCGGCGCGACGGCAAGCGGAAACAGAGCCTGCCCCGCCGCCGCGAAGGCGCTCTGGACATCCCGGGCGATCAGCGCACCAACCTGAGGAGGAATCAGCCGTAGATTTTTTTGGTCGACGACCACACAAGCCGCCGCTGTCGTCGCCAGATCGTCCGCATAGCGAACGTTATCGAAGAAAGAGAGGTCGTCGGAGCCGGCCTCGGTCAGCGGAGCGATACCACTGACGGTGCGCGCCGGATCCACGCCGTTGGCCAGGGTGGCCCCTGCCATCTCGGCAAGATCGCCCAAAGCGAGGCCATTGCCGCGCGGAAAGAAAATCAAATCAGGCATCGACAACGGCAATGAGGTCGACATCGTCGACCTCAATCCCCTTCCGATTAAAAGCGGGACGAGAACCCGAAGGAGAACTCCTGCAGTTCGTCGAAGTCTTCCTTGACGAACGGATGGGCATAGTTGACCCGAAGCGGGCCGAACGGCGAGGCCCAGATCAGCCCGACACCCGCGGACGCCCGCAGTGCCGCGTCAGTTCCCACGACACCCGGCGATCCGGCGAACTCAGACCCCCAGAGCGAGCCGGCATCGGCGAAGACCGCGCCACGGAACCCGTAGTCGCGAGAAATCAACGGCAATGGGAAAGTCGCCTCGGCGGACGCGTTCGCGTAGTTCGTGCCGCCGATCGACACACCGTTCTGGCGGGGGCCGATGCCCTTGTAGTCGAAGCCGCGGACGATGTCCTGACCCTTGAAGAAGTTGTCGAAGACCCGCAGGTCGTCGCCGCCGAGGGTGGAGACGTTCCCGCCCGCCGAACTCAACTGACCGATGACGTCGTACTCCTCGTTGAGAAGCTTGAAATAGGTCGCCTTGCCCGTGGTCTTGATGAAATTCGCGTCGCCGCCGATGCCGGCGAATTCCTGCCCACCCTGGATGAAGAAACCCTCACGCGGGTCGCTGGCATTGTCGAGGGTGTTGTAGGTCAGCGAATAGGAAACCGACGACGTGAGATAAGGGCTATCGCAGATCGCCTGGTTGATGATCGGCGACTTGGTGTAATTCGGGGCCGTGGATGGCGTCGTCGTGCCAAAGTTGAACTGGTTGCCGACCGGATTGGGAACGGCACAGGTGCTGCGCGTCGTGACGTATCCGGCGGTTCCCGGAGAGACGCCGGCTGCGTCGGGAATCTGAAAACCGTTGTTGTCGCCGAATTCTTCCTGCTTGAAGTTGTAGGCGACTTGCGCCGTCAGGTTCTCGGTGATCGGGGCCGCCAAGCGCACGTCGCCGCCGGTTCGGACCGAATCATAGTCGCCCGACGTGCTCTCACTGCGATAGACGTCGAACCCCGCCGCCAGGCGCCGACCCAGGAAATACGGCTCGGTGAAGGACAGGCTGTAGTTGCGCGTGTCCTTTCCAAACCCGGCGGATACCTTGATGAACTGGCCGCGGCCGAGGAAGTTTCGCTCGGTAACGCCCACTTCCGCGACCGGCCCCGCATTCTCGCCGCCGGTCGTATAGCCACCGCCGAGCGAGAGTTCGCCCGTGGCCTTTTCCACCACATCGACGATGACGATCACCCGATCCGGCTCCGCGCCGGGAGCGGTCGAGATCGAAACCTTCTCGAAGAACTTCAGATCCTCCAGCCGCTGCTTGGCGCGCTGGATCAGGACCTGATTGAACGCATCGCCTTCGGAAACGTCGAATTCGCGACGGATCACGTAGTCGCGGGTCTTGGTATTACCGCGAATTTCGAGCCGCTCGACATAGGCGCGCGGACCTTGGTCGATCACGTAATTGATCGCGATGGTCCGATTGGTGAAATCACGGTCGCCACGCGGGGTGACCTGGGCGAAGGCAAAGCCGGCATTGGCCATGCTGTTCGTCAGATTGACCAGCGACTCCTCGACATCCTTGGCGCTGTAGACCTCGCCCGGACGGGTTTCCAGTTCGCTGTAGAGCGCCTCGGAATCGATTCCCGGGATGGTGCTGTCGATCGCCACATTGCCGAAGGCGTAGCGCTCCCCTTCGTCCACGGTGATCGTGATGAAATAGGAATTCTGGGTTTCGTCGAGCTCGGCCACCGACGAGATGACACGGAAGTCGGCGTAGCCCCGATTGAAATAGAAGCGCCGCAGCGTTTCCTCGTCGGTGCGCAGACGATCCTCATCATAAATGTCGTCGCGCTGGATGAAGCTGAGCAGCCCGGATTCGCGCAGGGCGATGGTCTGCTTCAAGCGGCTGTCGCTGAAGGCGTTGTTGCCGACGATGCTGATCGAGGCGATCTTGGTGCGGTCGCCTTCCTGGATATTATAGATGACGTTGACGCGGTTCTCACCGACCTGCTGCGTGGTGACGCTGACCACCGCATCGCTGCGACCGATGCTGGTGTAAGCCCCGCTGATCGCCTCGACGTCCGCCTGCGCCGTGGCAGACGAATAGGCTCCGCGCGGCTGAGTCTGAACCGCAGCCATAAGCTGCTCGTCCTTGATCTTGGAATTGCCCTGGAAAAGAACCTGATTGACGATCTGATTCTCGTCGACCTGGACGATGAGCGTGCCACCCGATTGGCTGACGCGAACGTCGGAGAACAATCCTGTCGCAAAGAGGCGACGAAGGACCTCGTCCTGCTCGGCCTCGCTGACGTTCTGGCCGGGCTGGATCTGCGTGAAGCTGCGGACCGTGTCCGCTTCGACCCGACTGTTCCCCCTCACCTCAATGCGGTTGACTACGGCCGCCTCGACGGCCGTGATGACGGCAAGCTGGACACCCAAGGTCGTCGCGGCGAGAACGGTCGACGACAGGACCACCGCCGAAGCGGTGCGTAAGATTTTCGTTCCAGCCATCATGGGTTCAACCACCTTCTTGTCATTGTGTCGAAGCGCCAAGGGAACAGCACGCGTCAACGCCTTGTACCGGCTTTCGGAATTCATTCAAGCAAACTGGACCGAGTCCATTGAGGAATTGGAAACCCGTTGCAACGCAGCCACGGACACCGCCGCGATAGTTAATGTTTTGCAACCCCAAGCCCCCGCTCCGACTCGCCCTGCTCAGACCAAGCCGGAAATATCGTTCCAGAATGCAAATACCATAAGCAGCATTACCAGTGCGAGCCCGATTCGGAACCCGATTTCCTGCACCCGCTCGCTCAACGGCCGACCGCGAACGGCCTCATAGGCGTAAAAGAGTAGATGGCCACCGTCCAGCATCGGAATCGGTAGAAGATTCAGCAGCCCGATCGACACCGACAGCAGCGCCGCCAGGTTGAGCAGCGCACCGAACCCGATCGTCGAAACCTGGCTCGAGACCTGGGCGATGCGAATCGGGCCGCCGATCTGATCGGTGCTCTGGCGGCCGGTGATAACCTGACCGATGAAATCGACCGTGCGCTCGGTCACGTACCAGGTCTGGGAAACGCCATAGCCAAGCGATTCCAACAAGGACAACTGCTCTAGCCGGAACGACGAGCCGTCATTGGTCGCCACCAGCCCGATCACCGGCACCGTGAAGCTGTTGCCGAATCCGTCGGTCTGGGTCTCGCTCTTCGGCGTAACGGTCAACTCGACCGTTACGCCTTGGCGCTCGACGGCCATCAGAATCGGCGTATCGGGACGCGCCGACACATAGCGTTGCAGATCGGAGAAATAGCGTATCGGCTCTCCGTCGGCCGAAACGACGCGATCGCCGGGCTGAAACCCGGCTTCCGCGGCTGGCGATTCGGCACGAACGTCGGCCACGACCGGATCGCCGACGACGCGACCATTGACGAAGGCCACGCCGGCGAAAATGACGATGGCGAGGATGAAATTGGCAATCGGACCGGCGGCGACCGTTGCCGCCCGGCGGCCGACGCTCTTGGCCGGAAAGGCCCCGGCTCGCTCGGCCTCATCCATGCTCGCCAGCGCCTCGTGGTCCGGCACGGAGGCGGCGTTCTCGTCACCCAAAAACTTCACATATCCGCCCAGCGGAACCGCCGAGAGCTTCCAACGGGTTCCGTGGCGGTCATTGAAGCCGATGAGTTCGGGCCCAAACCCGATCGAGAAGGCAAGCGCTTTGATCCCGCACCAGCGGCCGACCAGATAGTGGCCAAGCTCATGAAAGAAGACGATGATCGTCAGGACAAACAGAAACGGAACGACATAGACGAGTCCTCCGCTCCATAGACCGGCCAAACCTCCGGCGAATTCCATCAGGGCATCCTTTTGATTGATCCATGCGGGCGGGCAGCCGCCCACCGCAATGCAACTGTCATAAGCCCCGTATGATCGCGTCGCAATGATGGCCGCGTACGAGATTTCAGCCTCGCGCATCCTTCAGGACCCGATACGAGCCCGTATCGCCCTCAAGAACACGCGGCGATGCGGCGGTCCGCGATCTGTCAGAGCGCGAAGATACCGTGGGCCGGGTTGCCGAAGCCCGCAATCAGAAGGCCGACCAGCCAAGCCGCGCCGATGGCTACGATCAGCGCGTCGATTCGATCCATCAGCCCCCCGTGGCCAGGAATGAGCCGGCCGGAATCCTTGACGCCGAAACGCCGCTTGATCCACGATTCGTAAAGGTCTCCCGCTTGGCCAAGCGCCGATAGAACGGCGGCAAGGACCAGGATGAACGGGCTCAACGCGCTACCGATCGACAGAGCGAACAGCGCCCCGAAAAGGCTGCCAGCCACAAGTCCACCGACCGCACCCGACATTGTCTTCTTGGGTGAGACCATCGGCAAGAGCTTCGGCCCACCAATCGATCGGCCGGTAAAATAGGCGAAGATGTCGGTGGACCACACGACCGCGATGACAAAGCCAAGGGCGGCGAGCCCGGCACTGTCGTCACCGCGCAACATGCCCGGCGCGAGTGCCGCCAAGGCGGAATACAGCAAACCACCGAGAACCCAGTCGGCCTTGCGCTCGTTCCGATCGATAAAGGCGATAAACGCAGCCGCCAGAATCACGACTACCAGTGCCAGGAGATAGAACCGGAAAACGAAGGCGAACAGCGCCACGACCAGCGCGCGCCGCGCGAAGCTGAAGATCGGACCGACGCGCTGAGCCCTTGTCATTCGCGACCACTCGTCGAACACGATGAGCCCGGTCGCGAAACACAAAAGCCGAAATGGCCACCCACCGATGATCGTCAGAGCGAGGACGAGGAGACCGAGGACGACGGCCGAAATCAGCCGCGACCGCAGGTCGGTCCAGCTTCCGGCGCTGAAAAATTGCCGAATCCCCAGCCCCATCAGCTCAGGAAGCGATTTCGCGGGACAGGCCACCGTAGCGACGATCGCGGCTGAAATACTCCTCGATCGCACCCTCGAAGGCTTTGCGGTCGAAATCGGGCCACAGGCAGGGCAGGAACACAAACTCCGAATAGGCGGCCTGCCAGAGCAGGAAATTCGACAATCTGATCTCGCCGCTGGTGCGAATGATCAGATCGGGGTCCGGGATGCCCGCGGTATCGAGATGCGCGTCAAGGTAATCGGGCGTGAGCGCCTCGAGTGGCACCTCTCCCGCCGCGAACTTCTCGGCGATCCGCCGCATCGCGCGCGCCACTTCGTCCCGCGCCCCGTAATTGAAAGCGACGACCAACGTCTGGCGCTGGTTGTCACGGGTCAAGCTCTCGGCCTCATCGAGCAGTGCACGGATGTCGTCCGTCAAATTGTCCCGCGCGCCGATGACGCGCACGCGGACCCCTTCCTTGTGGAGGTCCGCAAGGTCGCGGCGGATGAAATGCTTCAACAATCCCATCAACTCGGCGACTTCATCCTGCGGACGGCGCCAGTTTTCGGACGAGAAGGCGAACAGCGTCAGATACTGGATCCCGAGTTCGCCAGCCGCACGCACAGCCTCGCGCACCGCCTCGACGCCGCGGCGATGGCCCATGCTGCGCGGCAAGCCACGCGAATGTGCCCAGCGGCCGTTGCCGTCCATGATAATGGCGACGTGTTGGAGATGCCGCACCGTGATCCCGCCTTTCCCTGTTGGGTTCGCCGCGCGCCCGTCGTTCGGCGCGTTATCGCTTGAGCTTAGACCAGCATGATCTCGGCTTCCTTGACGGAAAGCACCTTGTCGATATCGGAAATGATGTCGTCGGTCATTTTCTGAACCCGGTCCGACATCTGCCGGCTTTCGTCCTGGCCGATATCGCCGTCCTTTTCCATCTTCTTCAACACCTCCATGCCGTCCCGACGTACATGGCGGGCAGCAACCTTGGCGCTTTCGGCATATTGATGTGCGACCTTGACCAACTCCTTGCGCCGCTGCTCGTTGAGTTCCGGCAACGGAATACGGAGCGTCGTGCCGTCGGTGACGGGGTTGAGACCGAGATTGCTCTCACGGATCGCCCGCTCGACCTTGCCGACCATCTGCTTGTCCCACACCGATACACTGATCATGCGTGGTTCGGGGACGGAAATGTTGGCCACCTGATTGATCGGCATTTGCGAACCATAAGCCTCGACGCTGATCGGATCGAGCAGGCTCGGCGAAGCGCGACCCGTACGAAGGCCGCCGAGATCGCTCTTCAAGCTGGCGACGGCGCCATCCATACGGCGCTGCAGTTCGTTGAAATCCATGTCGGCCATCTTGCTTTCCTCTTTCTCGGCTATGCGGGCGTAAAAGAAACTCAGTCCGTGACGATCGTCGCGCGGCCGCCGCCCAACAGAATCCTGGCGAATTCGCCTTTCTCGTGGATGGAGAAGACGACGATCGGAATATGATTTTCGCGCGCCAGAGCAACCGCCGCGACGTCCATGACAGCCAGACCTTTTTGCAGGACGGCGTCATGGGTCAGCCGGTCGTAGCGTACGGCGTCGAGGTCATGCTTGGGGTCGGCGGAGTAGATACCATCGACTTGCGTAGCCTTGAACAAAGCGTTCGCGCCCATTTCCGCGGCACGCAGGGCGCCAGCGGAATCGGTGGTGAAGAACGGATTGCCGGTGCCGCCGGCGAAGATGACCACGCGGCCCGCGGCCTGATGTGCCAGCGCGGTCCGCTGGGAGAAGCTTTCGCAAATTTCGGGCATGGCGATGGCGGACAGGACGATCGTCTCGACACCCATCTTGATGAGCGAGGTCCTGAGTGCCAGGGCATTGATGACGGTTCCGAGCATGCCCATGTGGTCGCCCGTCACCCGGTCGCCGCCCTTGGAGGCCACCGCAACGCCACGGAAGATGTTGCCGCCGCCGATGACGATGGAAATCTCGACGCCTAAGGCGCGCGCCTCGGCTATGTCGGCGGCTATGCGATCGGCCACGGCGACGTCGATGCCAAAGCCTTGGGAACCCATCAGCGCTTCACCGGAGACCTTGAGAAGAACCCGCCGATACCGGACTTCGGTTGTCATCGATCACCTTGCTTGCGTCCGCGGAGAACCTGAAGGCGCAGCGATGAAGACGCGCCGGGCCTCGCCGGAACGAGTACGGGAGACGCCTCGCCGCCGACCGACAAGGCTCATGGATTTCGTGGCGGCCCGTGATGCGGGCGCGCCAATTCGAGGATGCGATACAATAAGGGCGCCCGCTTGTGAAGCGGCCGCCCGCCAGACTGCTGACAAACCGCTGGCACCAGCCGGAGGTTTTTGATGCACTTGGCCATATTGAAGAAACCGGCCCGCGAGCAGTCAGCGATCGAGATGGTGACGCTTCGCCGGTCTCGAAGGAGCGGCGGCTACATGATGTCTCCAGCCCGCGCGGCCGCCGCCCAGAACATGAAAAGATCGCGATGGCGCTCACCGTAACGCTGGATCCCGCGTGAGCTGAGCCGACACGCCCACCGGCGCCGCCTTGCTGGCCCGATCGGCCAAACTTCGCAACCCAAAAAAAAACCCCGCCGAAATCGGCGGGGGCTGTCAGCACTCTGGCGGGCCTCGATAAGGCCCCTTTTTTCACCAACTCAGAGGGTCGAAAGGAACAATCCTACCGAAGATCCACAGTGCCGATAACCGTCGCCGCAGGGGCCTGCTCGGGAAGTTCCGCGGTGGCATAGCTAGCGGTCAGAATTCCGAAAGCAGCGGTCGCGCCCAGAAGCGTGAGCAGGGTTCTGCGCATGGAAGGCCGTCCCGAGGTGTTGTTCATGGAGATCGCATCATTCATCGAACTAGTTTCTTCCGCGTAAATATTGCCACAGTCGCGTGGGTTGCCCACAGTCTTGGAAACAAAAGTCCCCAAGCCGCGATTGGTTGCCTCGGTTTCGACGAATTTTGTACCGCGTAGCGGCCGGCGCCCCTATCGCATGGGTTTGCGGTACTTTCGATGGCAATTGCGCCACAGTTCCAAAATTCAACGGATCGAATGGTTAACGTCTCCATCGCAAAAATGCTGAGCGTTGAATCCGCGCCTCAATTCGCGAGGCCTAGCGCCTTCAAGCTGTGAGCCATCGCGGCGATGGCCTCACCCGGTGGGCGGAAATCGATTCCGAGCGTTTGTTCGGCGGCCTTCGTCGCGAGAGTTTTCCTGCGACCGAGCTCGGGCACGGCCGCGCGGGCCTGCGCGGCGAATATCGCCACGGTGCGTACCAGAATAGCCGGCAGCACCAGCTTCGGCATCCGGCTGCCGGCGGACGGGTCGGCGAGCGCGATCGCCTGACCGATCTCCATCATCGACAATGAGCCGCCGCACAGAATGAACCGTCGTCCCGCCGCATCGGGTACGGTCATGGCCTGGAGATGAGCGCGGGCGACGTCGCGAACATCGACGATGCCGAAGGTGATGTCCGGCACGGCCGGGAGCCGCCCCTTGAGCATCGTCCGGATCAGCTCCGCCGAGGTGCCCGTCTCCCGATCGAGCAGCGGACCGAGAACAAGCGCCGGATTGACGACGGCGAGCTCCGTGCCGCTCGCTTCGACGGCTTTCCAGGCCGCTAACTCAGCTTCCGTCTTCGAGACCGCATAATCGGAAATGTCAGAACTTTTGACATCGGACCAGTCCGACTCCGAATAGTGCGCCCCTCGCTTTGCGCCCTGGCCGTAATAGATCGCTGCCACCGAGGAGGTCAGGACAATTCGCTCGACGCCCGCCCTGGAAGCGGCCTCGACGACACGAAGCGTCCCGCCCCTGGCGATTGGCACCAACGCATATTTATCCTTGGATTGCCTCGCGGGAAACGGCGAGGCCGTATGCACGACGAAGCGGCATCCGGCCACAGCGGCATCCCAGCCGTTATCTTGGGTCAGATCCGCCTCGACGAATTCCAGCTGGTCGACAGCCCCTCCGGCCTTTTCCAGCGTTTCCCGGACGAACGCGGCCTTGCCAGCGGAGCGCACGGTCCCCCTCACCCGATAGCCCGCCGCCAACAGCTCCAAGGCGACCTGTTTGGCAATGAAACCGGAAATGCCGGTGAGAAGCACGAGATCGGACATGCGTTTTCCGCCTTGGAACTGTGAAAAAACTTGCGAAAAATTATCGTTTCAAATTACAACTAAACCCAGCGACATGCGGATCTTTGCGAAATCGGGAAAATTGTCGCCGCGAAAAAGAAGGAACTGCAACGCATTCGACATAATAGTATGCCTCACTGATTTAGGAGCGCCCCCTCTTATGAGCACGGATCCGAACTGGACCTTGTATGGGCTACAGAACGAAATTCTGGACGCCATGGCTGCGGCCGGGGAGTTCGAAGCAGTCCTTACTCTCCTATGCCGTCGTGTTGAGGCGCTCGCACCCGAAATTGCGTGTTCGATCATAGCCGTGAACGAGGAACAACGCCTGCGTTTGAATGCGGGTCCCTCGCTTCCGACACAATATCGAGACCTCCTCGCTCATCTGCCCGACGACTGGTTAGACCGAACCGAGTTCGTCACCGGCGGCAATCCGGCACGCGATCCCGGGGAAACGGCGAACGTCCGGCTGCGGCCCGCATCCGAGCTGGCGTTGCCCAGCGGCTGGGCGGCGTCATGGTCAAGTGCTGTCAAAGCGCCCACAGGCCAGGTCGCCGCTCTTTTCACAATGTACTTTCACACCGAGCGCAGCCCATCCCGGCAGGAGCGGATGGTCGCCGAAACCTGCGTTCGTCTCTTGAGAATCGGGATCGACCGGTGGAACTTGCAGCAGCGAAATCAACAGCTGACGCATTACGATCAACTGACGAACCTGCAGAACCGCCACCGCTTCAATACGGTCATCGAGAGCAAGCTGGGCGAGGCGTCCAGATCCTTCGCCCTGCTCCTCGTCGAGATCGAACACCTCAAGACGATCAATGACACGATGGGGCATGTCGTCGGCGACCAGGTCCTTCGTGAGGTTGCGGCCCGACTGGAGCAGCTGGCTTCGGCCTCGACCTTTCGAATTGGCGGCGATGAGTTTGCAGTCCTGGCCGACGACATCGCCGATCACGCCGAGTTGCGCGATTTCGCCTCGCGCATTTTGGCCGCCATGCACGACCCATTTCAATGCCGCAATAACTTGATTACACCCCAGGTGACCATTGGCGGCGTCGTCCGAGAAATGGATGGGGACAGCCCCGATCTCCTGCATCAGAACGCCGATTTCGCCCTCCTGCACGCCAAGGAAACCCACCGAGGCGGTTACGTGGCGTTTGAACCGGGGCTACGAACCTCGGTCATGCGACGAACTGAAACCATTCGCGAGGTCGCCCTCGCCCTTACCGAGCACCGAATTGTCACTTACTATCAGCCCATCGTGCGGCTGGACACCGAGCAAATCGTCAGTCTCGAGGCCCTGGCGCGGCTGCGGACCAAGGATGGCCGCATCGCGTCTGCCGGCGAATTCGCGGACGCGTTTACCGATCCGCACGTCGCCGACCAATTGACAAACCAAATGCTGTCTCAGGTCGCGGCCGATATCCGAACGTGGCTCGACGACGGCATCCCCTTCCAGCATGTCGGCGTGAACCTCGCGATGTCCGATTTTCGGCACAGGAACCTCGATCAAACCATCTGCGCCGCCTTCGATGCCCAACAGGTTTCGTTGCAGCATCTGGTCTTGGAAGTGACCGAAACGGTTTTCATGGACGGCCCCAACCACGATGTCGCGAGAGCGGTGACACGCCTTAGAGACAAGGGGATGCTCGTCGCCCTTGACGACTTCGGCACCGGTTTCGCCTCACTGACCCACCTTCTCAGTTTCCCGGTGGACGTCATCAAGATCGACAAGAGTTTCATCGACCGCCTCCTGACCGACGCCCCCAGCCGTGTCATCGTCGAAGCTCTGATCAATATCTCAGCTAAGCTGGGCATGAGGACAGTCGCCGAGGGAATCGAGTGTGCCGCTCAGGCGAAACGGCTTTCGGAGCTCGGATGCCGCCTCGGCCAAGGGTTCCATTTTGCTCGGCCCGCTGATGCTGCGCGCACGACGGCTCTCTTGCAGCAGAGGGCGCAACGTCAGCCCGAGGGGCAGATCGCTGGCGTGATCTGACAACGGCCGACCACCTCACCAAGGCGATTTGCCGTCGGGACTCGCGTCACAAGGTTGTACGTTGCTGCTTGAAGCACCTGATCGGCAAGTCGCGAAATGCGGCCGACGCCACGCACGAAAAAGGGGCCGCGCGGGCCCCTTCGTCATTCTGTCATGGCGTTGATCCGAGGATCAGGCGGCGTCTTCCTGCTCGCCTTCGGCCTCGAGCCGCTCACGGTCGATCGCGCCGCGAGCCTCGGGATCGCGATCGACGAACTCGATCACTGCCAACGGAGCGTTGTCGCCGCGGCGGAATCCAGCCTTGAGAACGCGGGTATAACCGCCGTTGCGATCGGCATAGCGGGTGGCCAGCGTATCGAACAGCTTGGCGACGACGGAGCCGTCGCGGACTTTCGAGAGCGCCTGACGACGGGCATGAAGATCGCCGCGCTTGCCCAGCGTAATCATCTTCTCGATGATCGGGCGCAGTTCCTTTGCCTTCGGCAGGGTTGTGACGATCTGCTCGTGCATGATCAGCGACGCTGACATGTTGGCGAACATCGCTTTACGGTGACTAGCGGTACGGTTGAGTTTCCGGCCGCGCTTGGCGTGACGCATGGGGTTTTCCTCAGAGAAATATGCCGACGCCTTGGCGCCGGAGGTCGGGATCTTTGCGTCCCTGCCGTCGATGCGACAGGCCGCCGTTCCTTTGAATCATTGCAGTGGTGGCGCCCGACCGCTTCAGCGGCCGGGCGCGCGTCGTCTCAGTACTGGTCTTCGTAACGCTTGGCCAGGTCGTCGATGTTCTCCGGCGGCCAATCGGTGACTTCCATGCCAAGATGCAGCCCCATCGAGGCAAGCACTTCCTTGATCTCGTTCAGCGACTTGCGACCGAAATTCGGCGTCCGCAACATCTCTGCCTCGGTCTTCTGGATCAAGTCGCCGATATAGACGATGTTGTCGTTCTTCAGGCAATTGGCCGAGCGAACCGAAAGCTCCAGCTCGTCGACCTTCTTCAGCAGCGCCGGATTGAAGGCCAGCTCGGCCATCTGCTCCTCGGCGGCCCCGGCCGCGCCGCGCTGGTCGCGCTGCGGCTCTTCGAAGTTGACGAAGACAGACAGCTGATCCTGGAGAATGCGCGCGGCATAGGCCACCGCATCCTCACCGGTGATCGAGCCGTCGGTCTCGATCTGCATGGTCAGCTTGTCCTTGTTGAGGTCCTGCCCCTCGCGGGTCGCCTCGACCTTGTAGGACACCTTTTTGACCGGCGAAAACAGCGAGTCGACCGGGATCAGGCCGATCGGCGCGTCTTCCGCCCGATTCTGGTCGGCAGGAACATAACCCTTGCCGGTGTTGACCGTAAATTCCATGCGGATTTCCGCGCCCTCGTCGAGGGTGCAGATCTCATGCTCGGGATTGAGAACCTCGATATCGCCGACCGTCTGGATGTCGCCAGCGCGTACGACGCCAGGGCCCTGCTTGCGCACGACCATGCGCTTCGGTCCCTCGCCCTGCATGCCGATGCAGATTTCCTTGATGTTGAGGACGATGTCCGTGACATCCTCCCGCACGCCCGGGATCGACGAAAACTCGTGCAATACGCCGTCGATCTGGACCGCGGTGATCGCCGCCCCCTGGAGCGACGAGAGCAGCACGCGGCGCAGCGCGTTGCCGAGGGTCAGCCCGAAGCCGCGCTCGAGCGGCTCCGCCGTCAGCGATGCCTTGACGCGGCTGCCGCCGCTCTTGAACACCACCTGGTTGGGCTTGGTAAGGTCTTGCCAGTTGCTAGCAATCATGACGGATGCCTTTCAGTTTCCTCGCCACCATCCAATCGTGGCGATAGGTCTGATAACGGAGGGTGAAACCCCTCCTGTCGGCCGCACGCCGCACCCTAAAAGGACGCGGCGGAAAGCATCAAACGCGGCGCTTCTTGCGCGGACGCACGCCGTTATGCGGGATCGGCGTGACGTCCCGGATCGACGTGATCGTGAAGCCGGCTGCCTGAAGCGCCCGCAAGGCCGACTCGCGCCCGGAACCCGGTCCGCAAACCTCGACCTCGAGCGTCCGCATGCCGTGCTCCTGCGCCTTCTTGGCAGCGTCTTCAGCGGCAACCTGGGCGGCGAACGGCGTCGACTTGCGCGAGCCCTTGAAGCCCTGTGCGCCAGCCGACGACCAGGCAATTGCATTGCCCTGCGCGTCGGTAATCGTGATCAGCGTGTTGTTGAAGGTCGAACTCACATGGGCGACGCCCGAAATGATATTCTTGCGCTCGCGGCGACGAACGCGTTGTGCTTCCTTGGCCATTTAATAAGTCCTGTTTGATATCCACACCGCCGTAATGCCGGCGGCTACACCAACAGCGCGCCCAGAGGGCGCGCCGCGTAAATTACTTCTTCTTGCCTGCAATCGCCTTCGCGGGACCCTTGCGGGTACGGGCGTTGGTATGGGTCCGCTGACCGCGAACCGGCAGGCTGCGACGATGCCGCAGGCCGCGATAGCAGCCGAGGTCCATCAGTCGCTTGATGTTCATCGCCGTCTCGCGGCGCAGATCGCCCTCGACCTGATAGTCGCGGTCGATGATCTCGCGGATCTGCAGAACTTCACCGTCCGTCAGATCGTTGACCCGGCGCTCATCGCCGAGATTGACCTTCTGCACGATCTCCTTGGCGAAGGTCGAACCAATGCCATGGATGTACTGCAGCGCGATGACGACGCGCTTGTTGCTCGGGATGTTGACGCCAGCGATACGGGCCACGTCGATACTCCTAGATTTAGATGGGCAGAGAGCCCGTCTCATGCAAGATGAGAGCCCTACGGCCGAAAACGACCGAAGCTGGCCCTCGAACGAAGGCCTGCGCCGATCGCAAAGGATTCGCGAATAGGCGCAGGCTATAGATCACCGGGGCTTGACAAGTCAACCGCCCGCTTGTCCAGCGCGATACCCGCCTGATGCGGGTTCGGCGCTGAGAACGGTTTCGATACTCTCGGTCACGACATCGATCGGCTGCATGCCGTCGACGCCGCGCAGAGTACCTTTGCAGTGATAGTAGCCGACGAGCGGCGAGGTATCTCTGTAATAGGAGCGAAGGCGGGTCCGCATCGTTTCCGCGTTGTCGTCCGGACGGCGCTTGAACTCGGTCGACCCGCAAACATCGCAGACCCCCGCGACCTTCGGCTGCTTGTCTTCGTCGTGATAGACCGCGCCACAGTTGGCGCAGGAAAAACGTCCCGAAACCCGCTTCACCAGAATGTCGTCATCGACCTTGATTTCGACGACGTGGTCGAGCGCGAGACCCTTGTTCTCGAGTATCGCCTCGACCGCATCCGCCTGATTCAGCGTGCGCGGATAGCCGTCGAGAATGAAACCATTGGCGCAGTCAACCTGATCGATCCGTTCGGACACGATCGCATTGACGATATCGTCCGACACGAGATTCCCGGCATCCATGACGGCTTTCGCCTTCAGGCCGATGTCGCTCCTGGCCGCGACGGCCGCGCGCAACATGTCGCCCGTTGAAAGCTGCGGAATTCCGTGCCGCTCGATCAACCTCTGTGCCTGGGTGCCCTTGCCGGCTCCCGGTGGTCCGAGCAGTATAATTCTCATCTCGCCCCCCGTCTCCCGCCTCTGAGCTTCGACTTCTTGACGAGGCCCTCGTACTGGTGCGCCAGCAGATGCCCCTGCACCTGAGCGACCGTATCCATCGTGACGCTGACCACAATCAGCAGCGACGTACCACCGAGATAGAACGGCACTCCCACGGCCGAAATCAGGAACTCAGGCAAGAGACAGATAAGAACGAGATAGATCGCTCCCACCACCGTGATACGCGTCAGCACGTAGTCGATATATTCCGCCGTTCGCTCACCCGGCCGGATGCCTGGGACGAAACCGCCATGCTTCTTCAGATTGTCGGCCGTGTCCTTCGGATTGAAGACAACCGCCGTATAGAAGAAGGCGAAGAACGCGATCAAGCTGCCATAGAGAAACATGTGCAGCGGCTGGCCGTTGCCGAGGGACGCGATGATGGTCGTCGCCCAGCCCGGCAGAGCCGACGTGTCGGAAAAATTCGCCATCGTGACCGGCAGCAGCAGCAGCGACGACGCGAAGATCGGCGGAATGACGCCCGCGGTGTTCAGTTTCAATGGCAGGTGCGACGTGTCGCCCTGGAACATGCGGTTGCCGACCTGGCGCTTCGGATACTGGATCAAAAGCCGGCGTTGCGCCCGCTCGAAAAACACGATCACGGCGATCGATACCACCGCGACCAGGATCACGAGGAGAATGATCGCCGTCGACAGCGCCCCGGTCCGCCCAAGTTCCAACAGGTTGGCGATCGCGGACGGGAGATTGGCGACGATTCCGGCGAAGATGATCAGCGAAATACCGTTGCCGATGCCGCGCGCGGTGATCTGCTCACCAAGCCACATCAGGAACATGGTGCCGCCGACCAGCGTAATGACCGCGGAAATCTGAAAGAATGTGCCAGGATCGACGACGATCCCCGGCTGCGTCTGCAACCCGACGGCGATGCCATACGCCTGCACGGTCGCCAACAGCACCGTGCCGTAGCGCGTGTACTGGTTGATGATCTTGCGGCCCTGTTCGCCTTCCTTCTTCAACTGCTCCAGCGAGGGGATGACCGACGTCATCAGCTGAATAATGATCGAGGCGGAGATATACGGCATAATGCCGAGGGCAAAGATCGCCATGCGCCCGACCGCACCGCCGGAGAACATGTTGAACATGCCCAAAATGCCGGTCGACTGCTGCTGAAAGGCCTGTGCTAACGCAGCCGGATTGATACCCGGCATCGGGATATAGGTCCCGAGGCGATAAACAAGCAGTGCGCCAAGGGTGAACCAAATGCGCTTCTTGAGATCCTCGGCCTTGGCGAAGGCCGAGAAATTCAAGTTAGCGGCGAGTTGTTCCGCAGCCGATGCCATGTCGAACTTGTCTCCGGGTTGTCCCGCGGGTCAGCAGAAAGACGGTCACGCGCGGTCCGCTTCACTCGAGCGGAAAGAGCAAATCTCTCCCCCCGAGGAAGCACGAGAGATAAACGGCGAGGAAGGCGTGTGCAAGAAGGGCGATTAAGCCCCCGCACCCGCAGTCGTCACCGAACCGCCCGCTTTCTCGACCTTTTCAACCGCCGACTTCGACGCACCGTTGACCGTGATCAAAACCTTCGTCGAGAGCTCGCCGTCGCCCAGGAGGCGGATGCCGTCCTTGGAACGACGCACCACGCCCGCCGCCTTCAGCGCGGCGAGATCGATCGTGCTCTTGGCGTCCAGCTTGCCGGCGTCGATCGCCTGCTGGATGCGGCCAACCGAGACCACGTTGAAGCTCTTGGCAAAAATATTCGTGAAGCCACGCTTCGGCAAGCGCCGGAAGAGCGGCATCTGACCGCCCTCGAACCCGTTGATGGCGACGCCCGACCGGGACTTCTGGCCCTTGACGCCGCGACCACCGGTCTTGCCGCGTCCCGAGCCGATTCCGCGACCGACGCGCTGGCGCAAGTGGGTGGCGCCGTCCTTGTCGGAAATCTCGTTAAGTTTCATGTTGTTTCTCCTGGAACTTCGATCCCGGCAACGCGATGCGATGCGTGCGGTCGAGGTTCTGGCAAAGGGATTTGGCTCGTCGCTCGCGCGAAGCTCATCGCTCCGCGGCGCTCGTCAAGCCTCTTCGACCACACGCACGAGGTGAGCGACCTTGGCGATCATGCCGCGCACCGCGGGAGTATCTTCCAGCGTGCGGCGACGGTGCATCTTGTTTAAGCCAAGACCGACCAGCGTCTGGCGCTGAGCACCAGGGCGGCGGACCGGGCTGCCGGTCTGCTCGACCGTGACCGTGGACCCTGCGGATTTCTTTTCGGCCATCGATTGGCTCCTTCAGTCAAAGCGCGAGAACCTCGAAGGAGGTTCTCGCTTCCAATCAATCTTCGGCCGCCTGAGCGCCGATGACTTCCCGGCGGCGGGCCTGAAGGGTCGAATATTTGATACCCCGACGGGACGCGACATCCTTGGGATGGGTGGCGTTCCTGAGCCCGTCGAAGGTGGCGCGAACCATGTTGTAGGGGTTCGACGATCCCAGCGACTTGGCGACCACGTCATGCATGCCGACCGCCTCGAACACGGCGCGCATCGGACCACCGGCGATGATACCGGTACCGGCCTCGGCGGCGCGCAGAATGACCTTGCCGGCGCCGTGGCGACCGGTGACGTCATGATGCAGCGTCCGGCCATCGCGCAGCGGCACGAAGATCAGATCGCGCTTGGCGGCTTCCGTCGCCTTGCGGATCGCTTCCGGCACTTCGCGCGCCTTGCCATGGCCGAAGCCGACGCGGCCCTTCAGATCGCCGACGACAACGAGCGCGGCAAAACCGAATCTGCGGCCGCCCTTCACCACCTTGGCGACGCGGTTGATGTGGACGAGCTTGTCGACGAAACCGTCATCGCGGTCGTCACGTCTGTCGTTACGAGGCGCCATATCCTGTTCCTTATTCTTTTCCGGAGGCGTCTTTTGAAAAGACGGCCGCATCAAGCGGCCGCCGAGCGGTCATACGATCCGCCCCAACGAAAACGTCCGGGCGAACCGAGCAGTCCTCAGAAGTTGAGACCGCCCTCACGCGCCGAATCGGCCAGCGCCTTCACGCGGCCGTGATAGATGAACGAGCCGCGATCGAACACGACGTCGGTCACCCCCGCTTCCTTTGCACGGTCGGCGACAAGCTTGCCGACCGCCGCAGCTGCGGCGGTATCGGCACCGGTCTTCAGTTCCGAACGCAGCGACGGCTCGAGCGTGGAAGCCGAAGCGAGCGTACGGCCCGCCGCGTCGTCGATGATCTGCGCGTAGATGTTCTTCGAAGAGCGGTGGACGGACAGTCGCGGACGACCGTTCGCCACCTTCTTCAGCGAGCGGCGGATGCGCGAGGCCCGGCGTCGCAGGTTTGCCTTCAAGGTAGCCATAACGAGCCCTACTTCTTCTTGCCTTCTTTGCGAACGATCGTCTCGTTCGCGTATTTCACGCCCTTGCCCTTGTAGGGCTCTGGGCCGCGATAGCCGCGGATTTCAGCCGCGACCTGGCCGACCTGCTGCCGATCGATACCCGAGATGACGATTTCCGTCGGCTTGGGTACGACAATCTGGATGCCTTCAGGCACCGGATAGAGCACGTCGTGCGAAAAGCCCAGAGCCAACTGGAGATTCTTGCCCTGCAGCGATGCGCGATAGCCGACGCCGTTGATTTCGAGCTTCTTTTCGAAGCCCGTCTTCACGCCGTTGAGGATGTTCGCGATCATTGTCCGCGACATGCCCCACTTGGAGCGCGCGTCCTTGGAATTGTCGCGCGGATCGACGGCCACAGCGCCGTCCTCCATCTTGACCAGCACTTCCTCATTGACGACGAAGGACAGTTCGCCCTTCGGTCCCTTAGCCTTGACCGTCTGCCCCTCAACGGAGGCGGTGACGCCCTCGGGCACGGCGACCGGCTTCTTACCAATACGAGACATTTCGATACCCTGTCCGTTCGTTGCGGGTCGAGGCTGCCGCGTCAGAAGACGCGACAGAGCACCTCGCCGCCGACATTCTGTTCGCGGGCGCTGTGATCGGCCATAACGCCCTTCGGAGTCGAAAGGACGGAGATGCCGAGACCATTGGCGACCTGCGGGATGGTCTTCGCTGAAACGTAGACCCGACGACCGGGCTTGGAAACGCGAGCGATCTCGCGAATGACCGGGCCGTTGTCGTAATATTTCAGCTCGATTTCAAAGTCGGACTTGCCGTTCTCGAATTCGGTCTGGGTGTAGCCGCGAATGTAGCCCTCGTCCTTCAGGACATCGAGGACTCGACCGCGCAGCTTCGACGCCGGCGTAGAAACCGTCGTCTTGTTGCGCATGATCGCGTTACGGATGCGGGTCAGCATATCGCCGAGCGGATCAGACAGTGACATGTCGCTACCTCCTTACCAGCTCGACTTCACGATACCGGGGATCTGGCCATTGTTGCCAAGTTCCCGGAGCGCGATGCGGCTCATCTTCAGCTTGCGATAATAGGCGCGCGGACGGCCCGTCACCTCGCAGCGATTGCGGATACGTACCTTCGAGCCGTTGCGCGGAAGTTCCGCGAGCTGGAGCTGCGCCTGAAAACGCTCCTCCATGGGAGCGTCGGCATTCTTGGTGATCGCCTTCAGAGCGGCGCGCTTGGCGGCGTATTTCGCCACCAGCTTGATGCGCCGATTGTTCTGCTCGATCATGCCCTTTTTGGCCATTGTCTCGTCCTTTGCTCGTCTGCCGTTACTGGCGGAAGGGGAAGTTGAACGCCTTCAAAAGCGCTCGGGCTTCCTCGTCGGTCTTCGCCGTCGTACAGACGATGATGTCCATGCCCCACATCTGATCGACCTTGTCGTAGTTGATCTCGGGGAACACGATGTGCTCCTTGACGCCCATCGCGAAATTGCCGCGACCGTCAAAGCTCTTCGGGTTCAGGCCGCGGAAGTCGCGAACGCGCGGCAGCGCGATCTGGACCAGCCGATCCATGAACTCGTACATTTTATCCTTGCGAAGCGTGACCTTCGCGCCGATCGGCATGCCCTCGCGGACTTTGAATCCGGCAATCGAGTTGCGGGCATGCGTGATGATCGGCTTCTGACCGGCGATCCTCGCCAGGTCCTCGGCCGCCACCGTCGGCTTCTTGGAATCGGCGGTAGCTTCGCCGACGCCCATGTTGATCACGATCTTGTCGACGCGAGGGATCTGCATCTCGTTCTTGTACGAGAACTCTTCCTGCATCGCCTTGCGGACCTCTTCGCGATAGACGCGCTTGAGACGCGGCACGTAAGCGGTTTCCGTATCAGCCATTGATCTGCTCTCCCGAGCGCTTCGCGACACGCACCTTGGTGCCGTCGTCGAGGGTCTTGAAGCCCACGCGCGTCGCCTTGCCGTCCTTCGGGTCAGCGACCGCGATGTTCGACAATTGGATCGGGGCTTCCTTGGTGATGATGCCGGCTTCCTGGGAAGCGGACTGGCGTTGATGGCGCTTGATCATATTGACCCCGCGCACCAGTGCCCGCCCCTCTTTCGGCATCATCTGAATCACTTCACCCGACCGGCCCTTGTCCTTGCCGGCGAGCACGACGACATTGTCGCCCTTGCGGATCTTCTGCATCGTCCGCTCTCCTCTTAAAGAACTTCGGGGGCCAGGGAGACGATCTTCATGTGGCTCTTGGCGCGAAGCTCGCGCGGAACCGGTCCGAAGATACGCGTGCCAAGCGGCTCTTTCTTGTTGTCGATGATGACGGCGGCGTTCCGGTCGAACCGGATGACCGAGCCGTCAGCGCGGCGGATGTCCTTGGCGGTACGCACCACCACGGCCTTCATCACGTCGCCCTTTTTCACGCGGCCGCGCGGAATGGCCTCCTTGACGGAAACGACAATGATGTCGCCCACCGAGGCATATTTCCGCTTCGAGCCGCCCAGCACCTTGATGCACATGACACGACGGGCGCCGGAATTATCCGCGACGTCGAGGTTTGTTTGCATCTGAATCATGTCAGGCCGCCTTCAAAACTTGCTGCCGGGACGTGCAGAACCGCACTGTCCCGGCCAATCCATCAACTGGCTGCTGCCACGCCGTTCGAAACGACGATCCAGCTCTTGTCCTTCGAGATCGGGCGGGTCTCCTCGATGGAGACCATATCGCCGACCTTGCACTGATTGTTCTCATCGTGCGCCTTGTACTTCTTCGACCGGCGCACGGTCTTCTTGAACAGCGGATGGGTGAAGCGACGCTCCACCAGCACGACCACCGTCTTTTCGTTCTTATCGGAGACCACAGTCCCCTGCAGGATGCGTTTCGGCATAGTTCCGTCCTCAGGCCTTGGCCTCGCCCGCCTTATGGCGAGAAATCGTCTTGATGCGCGCGATATCGCGGCGCACCTGGCGCACGCGGGCGGTATTCTCGAGCTGACCCGTGGCACGCTGGAAGCGCAGATTGAACTGCTCCTTCTTCAGCTTGCCGAGCTCATCGGTGAGTTCGTCCTGGGTCATCGCTTTGACGTCGGAAGCTTTCACTTCAAACTCTCCTTACTCGGCAATGCGCTGGATAAAGCGCGTGCGGATCGGCAGCTTTGCCGCACCGAGGCGCAGTGCCTCGCGGGCAGTCACTTCATCGACCCCGTCGATCTCGAAGACCACACGGCCGGGATGAACACGCGCCGCCCAATAGTCGACGGAGCCCTTACCCTTACCCATGCGGACTTCAGTAGGCTTCGAGGTCACCGGCAGATCCGGGAAAATCCGGATCCACACACGCCCCTGGCGCTTCATCTGTCGGGTGATCGCGCGGCGAGCCGCCTCGATCTGGCGAGCGGTCACCCGCTCCGGTTCCATCGCCTTCAGGCCGAAGGCACCGAAGTTGAGGCCGGTTCCGCCCTTTGCGGTACCATGAATGCGTCCCTTGAACGCCTTCCGGTACTTAGTGCGCTTTGGCTGCAGCATCTTAGTTCACTCCGAATTCTGAACGCTCAGGCGTGTTCGCGGCGACGACCGCCACCTTGACTGTCGCCCTCGATCTGCCGGCGTTCGGACGCCATCGGATCGTGCTCGAGAATCTCGCCCTTGAAGATCCAGACCTTGACGCCGCAAATACCATAGGCGGTCTTCGCCTCGGCGGTGCCATAGTCGATGTCGGCGCGCAGCGTGTGCAACGGCACACGGCCTTCGCGATACCACTCCGTCCGCGCGATTTCCGCGCCACCGAGACGGCCACCGCAATTGATGCGGATGCCCTCGGCGCCGAGGCGCATCGCCGACTGGACGGCGCGCTTCATGGCGCGGCGGAACGCCACGCGGCGCTCCAACTGCTGGGCGATCGACTGCGCGACCAGGGTCGCATCCGTCTCGGGCTTGCGCACCTCGACGATGTTGATGTGCGTCTCGGCGTTGGTCATCGAGGCGAGCTTCTTGCGAAGCTTCTCGATATCCGCGCCCTTCTTGCCGATGACGATGCCCGGACGCGCCGAGTGGATCGTGATCCGGCACTTCTTGTGCGGACGCTCGATGACGATCTTGGAGACCGCGGCCTGCTTCAGCTCTTCGAGCAGATAGCGGCGGATCTTCAAATCCTCGTGGAGCAGCTGGCCATATTCGCCGGTGTTGGCGAACCAACGCGAATCCCAAGTGCGGTTGATGCCGAGCCGAAAGCCGGTCGGATTGATTTTCTGACCCATTACGCGGCCTCCTCGAGTTCGGCGATCTCGCGCACGACGATCGTCAGATGCGAGAACGGCTTCTCGACCCGGCTCGCCCGACCGCGACCGCGGGCATGGAAACGCTTCATCGTGATCGACTTGCCCACATAGGCCTCGGCGACAATCAGCGAATCGACATCGAGATCATGATTGTTCTCGGCGTTGGCGATGGCGCTTTCCAGCGTCTTCTTCACCGTCTCGGCGATCCGCTTGCGCGAGAAGGTCAGGTCCGCCAACGCGGCGCCGACCTTCTTGCCGCGGATCAGCTGCGCGACGAGATTGAGCTTCTGCGGGCTGACACGGATCGTCCGGGCAACAGCCTTCGCCTCGTTATCCTTCAGCCGACGTTCGGCTTTGGCCTTGCCCATCGTTATTTCCTCTTCGCCTTCTTGTCGGCGCCGTGGCCATAATAGGTCCGGGTTGGAGCGAACTCGCCGAACTTGTGCCCGACCATGTCCTCGTTCACCGACACGGGAATGTGCTTGGACCCATTGTAGACGCCGAAGGTCTGGCCGACGAACTGCGGCAGGATCGTCGAACGACGGCTCCAGATCTTGATCACATCGTTGCGGCCGCTCGCGCGCCCCTTCTCGGCTTTCTTGAGAAGGTAGCCATCGACGAACGGACCCTTCCAGACGGAACGTGTCATGAAAAAATCCTCTTACTTCTTACGCTGATGACGCGAGCGCATGATGAACTTGTCGGTCGCCTTGTTCTGGCGGGTCCGCTTGCCCTTCGTCGGCTTGCCCCAGGGCGATACCGGGTGGCGACCACCGGACGTGCGGCCTTCACCACCACCGTGCGGATGATCGACCGGGTTCATGGCAACACCGCGGACATGTGGACGACGACCCAGCCAGCGCGAACGACCAGCCTTGCCGAGGTTGATGTTCGAATGATCCGGGTTTGACACCGCGCCGACCGTAGCGAAACACGACGACGGCACCAGCCGCTGCTCGCCCGAGTTCAGGCGAAGGATCGCCAGGCCGGAGTCGCGGCCGACGAGCTGAGCGTAAGACCCGGCGGAGCGAGCGATCTGACCGCCCTTTTCCGGCTTCATCTCGACATTGTGGACGATCGTTCCGACCGGCATCGCCGACAGCGGCATCGCGTTGCCTGGCTTGACGTCGACGCCCGTGAGCCCAGCAATCACCTTATCGCCCACGGCAAGCCGCTGCGGCGCCAGGATGTAGGCGACCTGCCCGTCCTCATACTTGACCAGCGCGATGAACGCGGTGCGGTTCGGATCATACTCGATCCGCTCGACCGTCGCCCACATGTCAAGCTTACGGCGCTTGAAGTCGATCATGCGGTAGGTCCGCTTGTGACCACCACCTTGATAGCGCGCGGTTACCCGGCCGGTGTTGTTGCGTCCGCCCTTTTGAGTCAGCCCCTGGGTGAGCTGCTTGACAGGCTTGCCCTTCCACAGACCCGAGCGATCGACGATGACCAGCTGGCGCTGGCTCGGCGTGTTCGGTTTGAAATTCTTTAGTGCCATTGCCTAAGCTCCTCCGGTCCCGATCAAAGACCGGTCGAGACGTCGATGGACTGGCCTTCGGCCAGCGTCACGACGGCTTTTTTCTGATCGCTCTGGCGGCCGATACGGCCACGGAAGCGCTTGACCTTGCCCTTGCGGACCAGCGTGTTGACGGCGGTGACCTTCACCCCGAACAGCGCCTCGACAGCCGCCTTGATGTCCGGCTTGGTCGCTGTGCGCGGCACGTTGAAGACAACCTGGTTGGATTCCGAAAGAAGCGTCGACTTCTCGGTGATTACCGGGCTCGTGATGACGTCGTAATGGCGAAGATCGCTCACTTGAACCGCTCCTCCAGAGCCTCGACCGCAGCCTTAGACAGAACCAGCGTCTGGCGGCGGAGAATGTCGTAGACGTTGATGCCCTGGATCGGCAGCACGTCGATATGCGGAATGTTGCGGGCCGAGCGCGAGAAATTCGTGTCCAGCTCGGCACCGCCGATGATCAGTGCGTTGGAAAGGCCGAGACCCGCGAAGCTCTTGATCATCGCCTTGGTCTTGGCTTCCGACGACTTCAGCTCGTCGACGACGATAAGGCCGCCCGATTTCGCCTTGGCCGAAAGCGCATGCTTGAGTGCCAGCGCCCGAACCTTCTTGGGAAGGTCATGGGCATGGCTGCGCGAGGTGGGGCCATGGGCCTTGCCGCCGCCGCGGAACTGCGGCGCGCGCGCCGAGCCGTGACGAGCCCGACCCGTGCCCTTCTGGCGATACAGCTTGGCACCGGTGCGCGCGATGTCGGCGCGTCCGAGTGTCTGGTGCGTGCCCTGCTGGCGCTTGGCCAACTGCCAGCGAACCATCCGCTGCAGGATGTCCTCGCGTGGCTCGAGACCGAAGATCTCGTCCGCCAGCGTAACCGTGCCAGCGTCCTTGCCATCGAGGCTCTTGATCGTAATGTCCATTATTCCGCTCCCTCGGAAGCGTCCGCGGTTTCCGCGGCGGCGCCATCGTTGGCGGCCGAACGCAGCGCGGCCGGCTTCGGCGCGTTGTCGGGCAGCGAAGCCTTGACGGCATCGCGAATTTCGATCCAGCCGCCCTTCGAACCCGGAACCGCGCCTCGGATCAGGATCAGGCCCTTGTCGAGATCGGTGCGCACCACTTCGAGATTCTGCGTGGTGACGCGAACCTGTCCCATGTGCCCGGCCATCTTCTTGTTCTTGAAGACCTTGCCCGGATCCTGACGCTGACCGGTCGAACCATGCGAACGGTGCGAGACCGAGACGCCGTGGGTGGCGCGCAGTCCGCCGAAGTTGTGACGCTTCATCGCGCCGGCAAAACCTTTACCGATCGAAGTTCCGGTCACGTCGACCATCTGCCCGGGCACGAAGTGCTCGGCCGTGATCTCGGCGCCGACATCGATCATGTTGTCGTCCGAGACGCGAAACTCGACGAGTTTGCGCTTCGGCTCGACCGAAGCCTGGGCGAACACGCCGCGCATAGGCTTCGTCGTATTCTTGACCTTGGCGAGGCCAGCGCCGACCTGAACGGCGGTGTAGCCGTTCTTTTCCTTGGTCCGCTGAGCGACGACCTGGAGGTTTTCGACCTTCAGAACGGTAACCGGAACATGCTCGCCGACGTCATTGTAGACGCGGGTCATGCCGACCTTCTGGGCTATCACACCTGAACGCATGGGCGTTATCCTTCCCGTGCTCGGATCAGAGCTTGATCTCGACATCTACGCCAGCGGCGAGGTCGAGTTTCATGAGCGCGTCGACCGTCTGCGGCGTCGGATCGACAATGTCGAGGAGCCGCTTGTGGGTGCGCATTTCGAACTGCTCGCGCGACTTCTTGTCGATGTGCGGCGAGCGGTTGACGGTGAACTTTTCGATCCGCGTCGGCAGCGGGATCGGACCCCGCACGTTCGCGCCGGTACGCTTGGCGGTCGACACGATCTCGCGGGTCGACGCATCGAGAACCCGGTGATCGAACGCCTTGAGGCGGATACGGATATTCTGGCCGTTCATTTCATTCGTCCTCTCGTCGGAGACCACCGGCGCGGCGGCGCTTTCCGAGCGCTTGTCTTCTCAAAGCAGCCAACGTGGCGCGAGGCATGCCCCGCTCGCCCCTTCGGGCAAAGTACCGGGCGCGCCACTCAATCGTGCCGCAACGCGCCCGCTTGTCGCGTGTCTTACTCGACGATCGAGGCGACGATGCCGGCCCCGACGGTGCGGCCGCCTTCACGGATGGCGAAGCGCAGCTTCTCTTCCATCGCGATCGGCACGATCAGCGTCACGTCCATCGTCACGTTGTCGCCCGGCATCACCATCTCGGTGCCCTCGGGAAGCGTGCACACACCGGTCACGTCCGTCGTGCGGAAATAGAACTGCGGCCGGTAGTTGGTGAAGAACGGTGTATGACGACCGCCCTCCTCCTTGGTCAGGATGTACGCCTCGGCCATGAACCGCGTGTGGGGCTTCACCGAACCCGGCTTGCACAGAACCTGGCCGCGCTCGACGCCCTCGCGGTCGACGCCGCGGATCAGCGCGCCGATGTTGTCGCCCGCCTGGCCCTGGTCCAGAAGCTTGCGGAACATCTCCACGCCCGTCACCGTCGTCTTCTTGGTGTCGCGGATGCCGACGATCTCGACTTCCTCGCCAACCTTCACGATGCCGCGCTCGACACGCCCCGTCACCACCGTGCCGCGACCCGAGATCGAGAACACGTCCTCGATCGGCATCAGGAACGGCTGGTCGATCGGACGCGCCGGCGTCGGAATGTAGCGATCGACTTCCGCCATCAGCGCCCGCACCGCGTCCTCGCCGATGGTCTTGTCGGAATCTTCCAGAGCCGCCAGCGCCGAACCCTTCACGATCGGGATGTCGTCGCCAGGGAACTCGTAGGACGACAGAAGCTCGCGAACCTCCAGCTCGACCAGTTCCAGAAGCTCCTCGTCGTCGACCTGGTCGACCTTGTTCAGGAACACCACGACCGCCGGAACGCCGACCTGGCGCGCCAGAAGAATGTGCTCGCGGGTCTGCGGCATCGGGCCGTCAGCCGCCGAAACCACCAGGATCGCGCCATCCATCTGCGCCGCACCGGTGATCATGTTCTTAACGTAATCGGCGTGGCCCGGGCAGTCGACATGCGCGTAGTGCCGCGCTTCCGTCTCGTACTCCACATGCGCCGTCGAGATCGTGATCCCGCGCGCCTTCTCCTCCGGCGCCGCGTCGATCTGGTCGTACGCCCGGTACTCGCCGAAATACTTCGTGATCGCCGCCGTCAACGACGTCTTGCCGTGATCAACGTGACCAATCGTCCCGATGTTCACATGCGGCTTGTTGCGCTCGAATTTGCTCTTGGCCATCTTGCCACTCCGTTGTCTAGTCTTGGCTCAGCGAGCCGAATGTCGTTTCGATGGGAAACGCGGTCAGGCGTACTTTTTCTGAATTTCGTCCGCGACCTGGTTCGGCACCTGCTCGTAATGATCGAACTGCATCGTGTACTGGGCACGGCCCTGGGACATCGAGCGCAGCTGGTTGACGTAACCGAACATGTTGGCCAGCGGCACCATGGCGTTGACGACCTGCGCGATACCTCGCGGCTCGGTTCCCTGGATCTGCCCGCGACGCGAATTCAAATCGCCGATGACGTCACCGACGTAGTCTTCCGGCGTCACCACCTCGACCTTCATGACCGGCTCGAGCAGCCGCGGCCCCGCCTTTTGGATCGCTTCGCGGAAACCAGCCCGCGCCGCGATTTCGAAGGCCAGCACCGACGAGTCGACATCGTGGAACGCGCCGTCCAGCAGCTGCGCCTTGATGTCCACCATCGGGAAGCCCGCAAGCGGCCCCGACGTCAGCACCGACACGATGCCCTTTTGAACGCCCGGAATGTATTCCTTCGGAACCGCACCACCGACGATCTTCGACTCGAAGCTAAAGCCCTCGCCGATCTCGGCAGGCTCGAAAGTCATCTTGACGCGAGCGAACTGGCCCGTACCGCCGGTCTGCTTCTTGTGGGTGTAGTCGACTTCGGCCTTCCGGGTGATGGTCTCGCGATAAGCCACCTGCGGCGCGCCAATATTCGCCTCGACCTTGAATTCCCGCTTCATGCGATCGACGAGAATGTCGAGGTGAAGCTCGCCCATGCCGGCGATGATCGTCTGGCCGGATTCCTCGTCCGTCTTGACCCGGAAGGAAGGATCTTCGGCGGCCAGTCGGTTGAGCGCGAGACCCATCTTTTCCTGGTCAGCCTTGGTCTTCGGCTCGATCGCGATCTCGATGACCGGATCGGGGAACTCCATCCGCTCCAAGATGACCGGCTTCAGCGGATCACAAAGCGTGTCCCCGGTCGTCGTGTCCTTGAGGCCGGCCAGTGCGACGATGTCGCCGGCATAGGCCTCTTCGATGTCTTCGCGGGAATTGGAGTGCATCTGCAGCATGCGGCCGATGCGCTCCTTCTTCTCCTTGACGGTGTTCTGGAGCGAGGTGCCCTTGGTCAGAACGCCGGAGTAGATGCGAGCGAAGGTGAGCGAACCGACAAACGGATCGTTCATGATCTTGAAGGCCAGCATGGACAGCGGCTCGTCGTCGGACGACTTGCGCACGATCTCGGCTTCGGTCTTCGGGTCGATACCCTTGATCGGCTTCACTTCGACCGGCGACGGCAGGAAGTCGACAACGGCGTCGAGAAGCGGCTGAACGCCCTTGTTCTTGAAGGCCGAGCCGCAGAGAACCGGCGTGAACCAGACGTCGCAGGTGCCCTTGCGGATCAGCTTGCGAATCTCATCGTTGCTCGGCACTTCGCCTTCGAGGTAACGCTCCATGGCGCCTTCATCGAGCTCGACAGCGGCCTCGATCATCGCCTCGCGATATTCTTCAGCCTGGGCGAGCATGTCGGCCGGGATATCGAGAACGTCCCACTGGGCGCCGAGATTCTCGTCGCGCCAGACCAGCGCCTTCATCTCGATGAGATCGATGACACCCTTGAGCTCGGTCTCGGCACCGATCGGCAGCTGGACGACGATCGGACGCGCACCGAGACGCGACTTGATCATCTCCACACAGCGAAAGAAGTCGGCGCCCGTCTTGTCCATCTTGTTGACGAAGATCATGCGCGGAACCTGATACTTGTCCGCCTGACGCCAGACCGTCTCGGTCTGCGGCTCGACACCGGCATTGGCGTCGAGAAGCGCGATCGCGCCATCAAGAACGCGCAAGCTACGCTCGACTTCAATGGTGAAATCAACGTGACCCGGCGTGTCGATGATGTTGAAGCGGCGCTTCTTGCCGTCGCGGCCTTCCCAGAACGTCGTCGTCGCGGCAGACGTAATGGTGATGCCGCGCTCCTGCTCCTGCGCCATCCAGTCCATCGTCGCAGCGCCATCGTGCACTTCGCCGATCTTGTGGGACTTGCCGGTGTAGTAGAGAATCCGCTCGGTCGTCGTCGTCTTCCCGGCATCGATGTGGGCCATGATGCCGAAATTGCGGTAGTCTTCGATCTTATAGTCGCGTGCCATCGGGCGTCGCCTTTCGGGCAGAAACTTGAATTACCAGCGGTAGTGCGAGAAGGCGCGGTTCGCTTCCGCCATGCGGTGCGTGTCTTCGCGCTTCTTCACCGCCGTACCACGGTTGTTGGCCGCATCCATGAGCTCGCCCGACAGGCGATCGACCATGGTCGTCTCGTTGCGGCCCCGTGCGGCGGTGATCAGCCAACGGATCGCCAGCGCCTGACGGCGCTCGGGACGGACATCGACCGGAACCTGATAGGTCGCACCACCGACACGGCGGGAGCGGACTTCCACATGCGGCGAGATGTTCTCGAGCGCCTGGTGGAAGATCACGACCGCGTCCTGGCGGGTCTTCTCGTGGACGGTGTCGAACGCGCCGTAGACGATGCGCTCGGCGACCGACTTCTTACCGTCATACATGACGGCGTTCATGAACTTTGACACGATGAGATCACCGAACTTCGGGTCCGGATTGATTTCACGCTTTTCGGCTCTGTGGCGGCGGGACATACTATCGTCTCTTCAACTGATCAGCGTTGGGGCTTACTTCGGACGCTTGGCGCCGTATTTCGAACGACGCTGCTTCCGGTTCTTGACGCCCTGCGTGTCGAGCACGCCGCGGATGATGTGGTAGCGAACACCCGGTAGATCCTTCACGCGCCCACCGCGGATCATCACCACGGAGTGCTCCTGAAGGTTATGGCCTTCACCCGGAATGTAGCCGATGACTTCGTAACCGTTGACGAGGCGAACCTTGGCAACCTTACGAAGCGCCGAGTTCGGCTTCTTCGGCGTGGTCGTGTAGACACGGGTGCACACGCCGCGCTTTTGCGGGTTGGCCTCGAGCGCCGGAACCGTGTTGCGCTCGACTGGGCGAACGCGCGGCTTCCGGACCAATTGGTTGATGGTCGGCATTCCAACCTTCCCTCTTCTTCCAAAACTCAGGTTCGACACGAAACGTCGCGCCACGCAAAAGCGAAGAGCAACTCTCCATGCGCGAAACCGGGCAATCGATCCACTTGTGAGTGGACTGCCCGGAACGAAGCAGAGGACCGCTTGGACGGTCTTGCATTCAGCGATGTGACGTCTCGTTGAACGAAGCCTTGTTTGAAGCGCTTGATCCCGGACGTGGCGTCCTTGGGAAGATTCGGCCTCACATCGGCTCTGTTGGGGGGTACTTAACGATTCTCCCCGGACCCGTCAACCCCGGATCCGAAGGAGTTCGCGGGCCTCGCCCGATAGCGATCCCAATCCCCCGTCGGCGCCGTGCCGCAATCGGCGCGCACGGCGTTTTCTGCATCCGCGACAGCGGTCCTTGACGGCAAAAGGCCGCCCGAGGGCGGCCTTTCCATTTGCTGCTTCCACCAAACTGGCGAGGCCTATTCGGCCGCGTCCGTGATCGAGGTCAGCATGCGATCGGTCTCGGCCTTGTTGGCGGCCTTGCGGCGATCCTCGAGGATGAGGTCGTCGCGCGAGGTGGCGATGCGGCGCACCTGGGTCATCATCCCACCGGTACCCGCCGGGATCAGGCGGCCGACGATGACGTTCTCCTTCAGACCCTGCAGCGTATCGGTCTTGCCGGCGACCGCCGCCTCGGTCAACACTCGCGTCGTCTCCTGGAAGGAGGCGGCCGAGATGAAGGACGGGGTCTGCAGCGAGGCCTTGGTGATGCCGAGGAGGACCGGGTTGCCGGATGCCGGCTTCTTGCCCTCTTCTTCCAAACGCTCGTTGAGTTCCGCCAGCTCGATCCGGTCGACATTATCGCCCGGAATGTAGCCGGAATCGCCGGACTCGACGATCTCGACCTTCTGCAGCATCTGCCGGACGATGACCTCGATGTGCTTGTCGTTGATCAACACGCCCTGCAGCCGGTAGACCTCCTGGATCTCGTTGACGAGGTAGGACGCCAGCGCCTCCACGCCGCGGATCGCCAGGATGTCGTGCGGTGCCGGGTTGCCGTCGAGGATGTAGTCGCCCTTCTCGATGACGTCGCCTTCCTGAAGATGGAACGGCTTGCCCTTCGGGATCAGGTACTCCATCGGCTCGCCGCCGTCCTCGTGCGGCTCGATGATGATCCGGCGCTTGTTCTTGTAGTCGCGCCCGAACTTCACCGTGCCGTCGATCTCCGCGATCACCGCGTTGTCCTTCGGCTTGCGGGCCTCGAACAGTTCGGCGACACGCGGCAGACCACCGGTAATATCCTTGGTCTTCGCGCTTTCCATTGGAATACGCGACAGGACGTCGCCGGCCTTCACCGTGGCGCCCGGCTCGACCGACAGGATTGCGTCGACCGACTGGAAGTAGCGGGCGTCGGAACCGCGTGCCAGTTTGAGGATCTCCCCATCCTTGCCCCGCACCACGATCGCCGGCTTCAGGTCCTGACCGCGCGGGCTCGCCCGCCAGTCGATGACCGCTCGCTTGGTGATGCCGGTCGACTCGTCGGCCTGCTCGGACACCGAGATGCCTTCCACCATGTCCTCGAAGTCGACCGTGCCCTCGAGCTCGGTCAACACCGGACGGGTGTACGGATCCCATTCGGCGATGCGCTGGCCGCGCCGGACCGTATCGCCGTCGTCGACGAAGATTCGGCTACCGTAGGTGACGCGGTGCGACGCCCGCTCCTTGCCCGCCTGATCGAGGATAAGGATCGCCATGTTGCGACCCATCGCCACCAGTCGGCCATCGGAATTCCGCACGACGTTGCGGTTACGGATCGCCACCGTTCCCTCGTAGGACGCTTCCAGGAACGAGGAGTCGACCACCTGCGCGGTTCCGCCCATGTGGAAGGTACGCATGGTGAGCTGGGTGCCCGGCTCGCCGATCGACTGCGCGGCAATGACGCCGACAGCCTCGCCCATGTTGACGGGCGTGCCGCGGGCAAGATCGCGCCCGTAGCACGTGGCGCAGATGCCGGTGCGAATCTCGCAGGTCAGCGCCGAGCGAATGTTGATCGACTGGATGCTGGCGTTCTCGATCACCTCGACATCGGCCTCCTCGATCGTCACACCGCCCTTGACGATCACCTCGCCGGTTAGCGGATGCAGGATATCTTCCAGCGCCGTCCGGCCGAGGACCCGCTGGCCGATCGACGCGACGACCTGACCAGCGTCGACGATCGGCTGCATGGTCAGACCGTTCTTCGTGCCGCAATCGACCTGCGTGATGATGCAGTCCTGCGCCACGTCGACGAGACGACGGGTGAGATAGCCCGAATTGGCGGTCTTCAGCGCCGTGTCGGCCAAGCCCTTGCGAGCACCGTGGGTCGAGTTGAAGTACTCGAGCACGGTCAGGCCTTCCTTGAAGTTCGAGATGATCGGCGTCTCGATGATCTCGCCGGACGGCTTGGTCATCAGGCCGCGCATTGCCGCCAGCTGGCGCATCTGGGTCGGAGAGCCGCGGGCGCCGGAGTGCGACATCATGTAGATCGAGTTCATCGGCTTTTGCCGACCATTGTCGTCGAACTCGATCGCCTTGATGCGAGCCATCATCTCGTCGGCGATCTTGTCCGTGCACTTCGCCCAGGCGTCGACCACCTTGTTGTACTTTTCGCCCTGGGTAATCAGGCCGTCATTGTACTGCTGCTCGTATTCCTTCGCGAGCGCCTGGGTCTCGCCGATCATCCTCGGCTTGGTGTCCGGGATCAGCATGTCGTCCTTGCCGAACGAGATGCCAGCCGTACAGGCATGACGGAACCCGAGCTGCATGATCTGGTCGCAGAAGATCACCGTCTCCTTCTGACCGCAGTGACGATAAACCTGGTCGATCATCTTGGAGATGGTCTTCTTGGTCATCAGCTCGTTGCAGATGTCGAACGGAATCGCGGCGTTCTTCGGCAGCAGTTCGCCGATGAGCATACGGCCCGGCGTCGTCTCGTAGATATTCGAGACCGGCTTGCCGTCCGCGCCCACTGTCTTGAAGCGACCCTTGACCTTGCTGTGCAGGGTCACCGAGCGGTTGGCGATGGCGTGCTCCAGTTCGCCGATGTCGGAGAAGGCCATCCCCTGCCCCGGCTCGTTCTCGTTCATGATCGAGAGGTAGTAGAGACCGAGCACCATATCCTGCGACGGCACGATGATCGGCGCGCCGTTCGCCGGATGCAGGATGTTGTTGGTCGACATCATGAGAACGCGCGCTTCGAGCTGCGCCTCGATCGACAACGGAACGTGCACGGCCATCTGATCGCCGTCGAAATCGGCGTTGAAGGCCGTACAGACGAGCGGATGCAGCTGAATCGCCTTGCCCTCGATCAGCACCGGCTCGAAGGCCTGGATGCCGAGACGGTGCAGCGTCGGAGCGCGGTTCAAGAGCACCGGATGTTCGCGGATGACCTCATCGAGGATATCCCAGACTTCCGGGCGCTCCTTCTCGACCAATTTCTTGGCCTGCTTGACGGTCGAGGAGAAACCCTTGGCGTCGAGGCGGGCGTAGATGAACGGCTTGAACAGCTCCAGTGCCATCTTCTTCGGCAGGCCGCACTGGTGCAGCTTCAGCTCCGGACCGGTGACGATGACCGAACGGCCGGAATAGTCGACGCGCTTGCCGAGCAGGTTCTGGCGGAACCGGCCCTGCTTGCCCTTGAGCATGTCGGACAGCGACTTGAGCGGACGCTTGTTGGCGCCGGTGATCACGCGGCCGCGGCGGCCGTTGTCGAACAGTGCATCAACGGCTTCCTGCAGCATCCGCTTCTCGTTGCGGATGATGATGCCCGGCGCACGCAGTTCGATCAGCCGCTTGAGGCGGTTGTTCCGGTTGATGACGCGGCGATACAGGTCGTTGAGATCCGACGTCGCGAAACGACCACCGTCGAGCGGCACCAGCGGGCGCAGGTCCGGCGGGATCACCGGGACGACGCTCATGATCATCCACTCCGGCTTGTTGCCGGAATCGAGGAAGTTCTCGACGATCTTCAGCCGCTTCATCAGCTTCTTGGTCTTGAGCTCGGACGTGGTCTGCGCGAGCTCAGCGCGCAAATCGCCGGCGATCTTCTCCAGATCCATGCCCGCGAGAAGATCCTGGATCGCCTCCGCGCCGATCAGCGCGGTAAAGGAATCCTCGCCGAACTCCTCGACGGCGATCATATATTCCTCTTCCGACAGGAGCTGATGCTCCTTCAGAGAGGTCAGGCCCGGCTCGGTGACGATGTAGTTCTCGAAATACAGAACCCGCTCGATATCCTTGAGCGTCATGTCGAGCAGCGTGCCGATGCGCGACGGCAGCGACTTGAGGAACCAGATGTGGGCGACCGGCGCGGCCAATTCGATATGACCCATGCGCTCGCGCCGCACGCGCGAAAGAGTCACCTCGACGCCGCACTTCTCGCAGATGATGCCCTTGTACTTCATCCGCTTGTACTTGCCGCACAAGCACTCGTAATCCTTGATCGGACCGAAGATGCGCGCGCAGAACAGACCGTCCCGCTCCGGCTTGAACGTGCGGTAGTTGATCGTCTCCGGCTTCTTGATCTCGCCGAACGACCAGGAAAGGATCTTCTCAGGCGACGCGAGCGAGATACGGATCGAATCGAACGTCTGCGCAGCCACCTGCGGATTGAAGATGTTCATGACCTCTTGGTTCATGCGCTTTCTCCTTCGTGGGGCGAAACCCCGAGTCGCGGCGGATATACCGGCCGCTGAAATCGTTCAATCGTCGAGGATCGGCGCCATGCCGGCGCCGATCCGGACCGCAACGAGTGCGGCCGATTTTCCCGCGATGTCTATTCGGCCGCGTCGGGCAGACCCTCGGCGGGTGCCGGCAACTCGACCGCCGAGTTCGCCAGATCGACGTCGAGGCCAAGCGAGCGCATTTCCTTGACGAGCACGTTGAAGCTCTCCGGAATGCCGGACTCGAAGGCGTCGTCACCACGCACGATCGACTCGTAGACCTTGGTGCGGCCCGCGACATCGTCCGACTTCACCGTCAGCATCTCCTGCAGCGTGTAGGCGGCGCCATAAGCCTCGAGCGCCCAGACCTCCATCTCGCCGAAGCGCTGGCCGCCGAACTGGGCCTTGCCGCCCAATGGCTGCTGGGTCACGAGCGAGTACGGACCGATCGAACGCGCGTGGATCTTGTCGTCCACCAGATGGTGCAGCTTCAGCATGTAGATGTAGCCGACCGTCACCTGCCGATCGAAGGCCTCGCCGGTGCGTCCGTCATAGAGCGTCACCTGGCCCGAACCGTCGAGTCCCGCCTTTTCCAGCATTTCGACGATGTCGTGCTCGACCGCGCCATCGAAGACCGGCGTCGCGATCGACACGCCGCGGGTCATCTGCTTGGCCAAGATGACGACACTGGCGTCGTCGTAGTCCTTGACCTTCTCGTTGCGGTCGTTGTCGCCCAGCAGTCCGGCGATCTCGTCGCGTAGCGGCGAGACGTCACGGGACTGGTTATAGACCTCGAGCATATCACCGATCTTCTTGCCCATGCCCGAACAGGCCCAGCCAAGATGCGTCTCGAGAATCTGCCCGACATTCATGCGTGACGGCACGCCCAGCGGGTTGAGCACGATGTCGACATGCGTGCCGTCCTCGTTGAACGGCATGTCCTCGACCGGCAAGATGCGCGACACCACACCCTTGTTGCCGTGCCGTCCGGCCATCTTGTCGCCCGGCTGGATCTTGCGCTTGACCGCGACAAAGACCTTGACCTGCTTCATGACGCCGGGGGGCAGCTCGTCACCGCGCTGCACCTTCTCGACCTTGTCCATGAAGCGCTGCTCGAGGGTGGTCTTCGCTTCGTCATAGACGTTGCGCAGATCCTCCAGTTCGGCCTGCAGCTTCTCCTCCTCGACGGCGAACATCCACCACTGCGAGCGGGGATACTCGTTCATCGCTTCGGCGGAGATGGTTGCGCCCTTCTTGAAGCCCTTCGGCCCCGCGATGGCGGACTTTCCGCCCAGCATCTCGATCAGGCGGCCATAGACGTTGCGGTCGAGAATCGCCTGTTCATCGTCACGATCCTTGGCGAGTCGCTCGATCTCCTCGCGCTCGATCGCCATGGCGCGTTCGTCCTTCTCGACGCCGTGACGATTGAACACCCGAACCTCGACGACCGTGCCATAGGCGCCCGGAGGCATACGGTTCGAGGTATCGCGGACGTCGGAGGCCTTTTCGCCGAAGATGGCGCGCAGGAGCTTTTCCTCCGGCGTCATTGGGCTTTCGCCCTTCGGCGTGATCTTGCCGACCAGAATGTCGCCCGGCTGCACCTCGGCACCGATATAGACGATGCCGGCCTCATCGAGATTCTTCAGCGCTTCTTCCGACACGTTCGGAATGTCGCGGGTGATCTCTTCCGGCCCGAGCTTGGTGTCGCGCGCCATGACCTCGAACTCCTCGATATGGATCGAGGTGAAGACGTCGTCGGCGACGATGCGCTCCGACAGGAGGATCGAATCCTCGTAGTTGTAGCCGTTCCACGGCATGAACGCGACGAGCACGTTCCGCCCGAGCGCCAGATCGCCAAGGTCGGTCGACGGACCATCGGCGATGATGTCGCCCTTTTCGACCGGGTCACCCACCGCCACCAGCGGACGCTGGTTGATGCAGGTGTTCTGGTTCGAACGCTGGAACTTCATCAGACGGTAGATGTCGACACCGGACTTGCCGGCCTCGAGATCCTCCGTCGCACGGATGACGATACGCGTCGCGTCGACCTGGTCGACCACGCCGGTGCGGCGCGCACCGATGGCGGCGCCCGAATCGCGGGCAACGATCGATTCCATGCCGGTGCCGACGAACGGCGCCTCGGCGCGAACCAGCGGCACCGCCTGGCGCTGCATGTTCGAGCCCATCAAAGCGCGGTTGGCGTCATCGTTCTCGAGGAACGGAATCAGAGCCGCGGCGACGGAAACCAACTGCTTCGGCGACACGTCCATCAGATCGACATTATCGCGCGGCGTCATGAAGACGTCGCCCGAGTGGCGGCAGACGACGAACTCGTTCTGGAACCGGCTGTCGTCGGTCAGGACGGCGTTCGCCTGGGCGACGTGATGCTTGGATTCCTCCATCGCCGACAGATACACCACATCATGGGTGACGATGCCGTCGATGACCTTGCGGTACGGGCTCTCGATGAAGCCGTATTTGTTCACTCGCGCGAACGTGGCGAGCGAGTTGATCAGGCCGATATTGGGGCCTTCCGGCGTCTCGATCGGGCAGATCCGGCCGTAATGCGTCGGATGCACGTCGCGCACCTCGAAGCCGGCGCGCTCGCGCGTCAGGCCGCCGGGTCCAAGCGCCGAGAGGCGGCGCTTGTGGGTGATCTCCGACAACGGATTGGTCTGATCCATGAATTGCGACAGCTGCGAGGAACCGAAGAACTCGCGCACGGCAGCGGCGGCGGGCTTGGCGTTGATCAGATCCTGCGGCATCACCGTGTCGATCTCGACGGAGCTCATGCGCTCCTTGATCGCGCGTTCCATGCGCAGCAAGCCGACGCGATACTGGTTCTCCATCAGCTCGCCGACCGAACGCACCCGGCGGTTGCCGAGATTGTCGATGTCGTCGATCTCGCCCTTGCCGTCGCGAAGGTCGACGAGGGTCCTGACCACCGCGAGGATGTCCTCCTTGCGCAGCACGCGCACGGTGTCCTCGGCGTCGACGTCGAGACGCATGTTCATCTTGACGCGGCCGACGGCCGACAGGTCGTAGCGCTCGCCGTCGAAGAACAGCGAGTTGAACATCGCTTCGGCGGTCTCGATCGTCGGCGGCTCGCCGGGACGCATCACCCGGTAGATGTCGAACAGCGCGTCCTGACGGCCTTCGTTCTTGTCGACCGCCAGCGTATTGCGGATGTAGCCGCCGACATTGACGTGATCGATGTCGAGAACGGTGATCTCGTCGTAACCGGCCGCGATCAGGTCGATCAGATTGCCCTTGCGCTCGCCGGTCTTGGCATCGACGGTGATCTCGAGCTCGTCACCGGCCTCGAGATACACTTCGCCCGTCTCGGGATTGACGATATCCTCGGCGATGTAGGATCCGGCAAGATCCTCCTCGGTGGCGCGCAGCGCCTTGACACCCTTTTCCTGCATCTGGCGAGCCTGGCGGGCCGTCACCTTCTTGCCGGCCTCGACGAGAACCTCGCCGCTGTCGGCGTCGATGAGGTCGACGACGGCGCCCTGGCCGCGCACGCGCTCCACCGAGAACGGCACGCGCCAGCCATTCTTGTCCTTCTCGAACTTCACGGTGTCGTAGAAGGTCGACAGAATCTCCTCGCCATCCATGCCGAGCGCCATGAGCAGGCTCGTCGCCGGAATCTTGCGGCGGCGATCGATGCGCGCATGCACGACGTCCTTGGCGTCAAACTCGATGTCGAGCCAGGAGCCGCGATAGGGAATGACACGGGCCGCGAACAGCAGCTTGCCGGAGGAGTGGCTCTTGCCCTTGTCGTGATCGAAGAACACGCCCGGCGAACGGTGCATCTGCGAGACGATCACCCGCTCGGTACCGTTCACGACGAAGGTGCCGTTGGACGTCATGAGCGGCATGTCGCCCATGTAGACGTCCTGCTCCTTGATGTCCTTGACCGATTTGGAGCCGGTGTCCTCGTCGATATCGAACACGATGAGGCGCAGCGTCACCTTGAGCGGCGCGGCATAGGTCAGATCGCGCTGACGGCACTCCTCGACGTCGAATTTCGGCGCCTCGAATTCGTATTTCACGAATTCCAGCATCGCCTGGCCCGAGAAGTCCGAAATCGGGAAAACCGACTTAAAGACGGCCTGCAGCCCCTCGTCGAGGCGCCCGCCCTGCGGCTCGTCGACCATCAGAAATTGATCGTAAGAGGCCTTCTGGACCTCGATCAGGTTTGGCATCTCGGCGACTTCGGGGATCGACCCGAAGAATTTGCGTACCCGCCTGCGACCGCTAAACGTCGTCGTTTGAGACATCGTCGCTCCTTCTCGTGACAACGCCCTTGACCAAAGGGCTTGAATTCTCTTCCCTCTCCGTCGAGAGGTACCGCGAGCCAAAAAAGGCCGTGCGGCTGACAGATCTGCCGGGCGAAAGGCCCGCGTCTCCAAACGGTTCAATGAGCCGTCTGAACACGCGCGCGTCACATCACGCCAGTTCCTGCCTCGTTCGGGATCGGACCGCCGTCCGCCCGGCTCGCCATGGCGCGAGCACGGAAGGCGGAACGGCAAAATGCCGTCCCGCCCGCCGGATTTTGGTGCGCAAGCGCGGGAAACCCGCGATTACTTGACTTCGACCGTGGCGCCAGCCTTCTCGAGCTGCTCCTTGAGCTTCTCCGACTCGGCCTTGTCGACCGCTTCCTTGACTGGCTTCGGCGCGTTGTCGACGAGGTCCTTGGCTTCCTTCAGGCCAAGGCCCGTGATCGCGCGGACTTCCTTGATGACGTTGATCTTCTGTGCGCCGGCGGCGACGAGGATCACGTTGAACTCGGTCTGCTCTTCAGCCGCTTCGGCCGGAGCACCGCCGCCAGCAGCGGCGACCGCCACGGGAGCCGCGGCGGAAACGCCCCATTTTTCTTCCAGCATCTTCGAGAGTTCAGCCGCCTCGAGGACGGTCAGGCTCGACAGGTCTTCAACGATCTTGGCGAGATCAGCCATGTTTGTATTCCTTCAGATTCGAACTTTGGTTTGAGCAGCGAGGAACCGTCCTCACGCCGCCTCGTCCTTCTTGGCATAGGCCCCGAAAACACGCGCGAGTTGTCCCGCAGGTGCCTGGAGAACCCCAGCGATCCGAGTGGCCGGCGTATTGATCATGCCGACCAGCTTGGCCCGGAGTTCGTCCAACGACGGCATGGAGGCCAAGGCCTTCACACCATTCGCATCGAGTGTGGTCTTGCCCATCGTCCCGCCTAGGATGACGAGCTTGTCGTTCCCCTTGGCGAAATCGTTGGTGACCTTTGCCGCCGCGACCGGGTCGCCCGAATAGGCGATCAGGGTCTGGCCCTCGAACAACGTCGAGATGCCTTCGGCGTCCGTGCCTTGAAGAGCGATCTTGGCGAGGCGGTTCTTCGCGACTTTGACGGTGCCCCCCGCATCGCGCATTTTCGAACGATAGTCGTTCATCTGCGCGACCGTAAGACCGGCATAGTGGGCCACGACGACCGTTCCCGAGTCCTTGAAGGTCTCGTTGAGCGTCGAGACAAATTCGCGTTTTTCCGCTTTGTCCACTGCCTCTCTCCATTTAGCCTCGGCTTCCGAAGAAGCCGCGGCCGGTTGCCTTTTGCCGCCCGGATCATCCGGACGACGCTCGGAGATCCTGTCCCCTCGGCCAGACCCTTCGCGGATTCCGCGGAACCCATGGGCGACACAAGGCATTCAGAGGTTCGAACCAAGAACCCGGGCTGATCCCGGAGAATTCGGAACTTCCCCGTCTCATGCGGGCTTTCTGACGATTAAGACCGGATGCCGAAGCAACCGGTCGCCCACAATCTCGGACAGGCATTCAGGGAGCCCCGAAAGGCCCCCACGCACCGGGGCGAGCCCCGGAACCTTGGTATAGGTGATCGGCGCATATAGGTGCGCCGCTCACCAGTGTTAAGGGTCAGACCTACGCCGCATTCAGGGTCGACGGATCGATCTTGACGCCAGGGCCCATCGTCGAGGTGATCGCGACGCGCTGGACATAAATGCCCTTGGCGCCCGAGGGCTTGGCCTTCTGGACGGCGTCGGCGAAGGCACGGATATTCTCCGCGATCGCCTTGCCTTCGAAGCTCGCCTTGCCGACACCAGCATGAACGATGCCGGCCTTTTCGACGCGGAACTCGACGGCACCGCCCTTGGATGCCTTCACAGCAGCGGCGACGTCCGGCGTCACCGTGCCGACCCGCGGGTTCGGCATGAGGCCGCGCGGCCCAAGAACCTTGCCCAGCCGACCGACGAGAGCCATCATGTCCGGCGTGGCGATGGCGCGATCGAAATCGATCGTGCCGCCCTGAACCTGCTCGACGAGGTCCTCGGCTCCGACGATGTCCGCCCCGGCGGCCTTCGCCTCCTCGGCCTTGTCGCCGCGCGCGAACACGGCGACGCGGACGGTCCGTCCGGTGCCGTTCGGCAGATTGACGACGCCGCGAACCATCTGGTCCGCATGACGCGGGTCGACGCCAAGATTCATCGCGACTTCGATCGTCTCGTCGAATTTGGCGCTCGCACGGCCCTTCAGCAACTCGACCGCCTCGTCGAGACCGTAGAGCTTGATGCGGTCGATGCCGTCGCGGGCGTTACGGATGCGCTTTCCAGCTTTTGCCATCGTCTCAACCCACCACTTCGAGGCCCATGGAACGGGCGGAGCCCTCGACCATAGCCATGGCCGCTTCCACGTCGTTCGCGTTCAAATCCTTGAACTTCTTCTCGGCAATATCGCGAACCTGCTCGCGCGTCACCGAACCGGCGACGCTCTTGCCCGGCTCCTTGGAGCCGCTCTTGAGATTCGCCGCCTTCTTGAGGAAGTAGCTGACCGGCGAGGTCTTCATCGCGAAGGTGAAGGATTTGTCCTGGTAATAAGTGATCACCACCGGGATCGGAGAGCCCTTCTCCTGGTCCTGGGTCTGCGCGTTGAACGACTTGCAGAATTCCATGATGTTGATGCCACGCTGACCGAGCGCCGGACCGATCGGGGGCGACGGCGTCGCCGATCCGGCCGGAACCTGCAGCTTCAGCTGGCCCTGTATTTTCTTAGCCATTTGCTCCTGCCTTCATTGTTCGAGCCGAACGACCGGTCAATCAGCGACCCAGCCCCCGGCTACCTGCAGTTCGCGCGGTGCGGCATCTCCGACCGGCTAGAGCCGGATTGCCTTCCGCACGATGATTCGGACCAAAAGCCCGTTCTGGTCAGACCTTTTCGACCTGACCGAATTCGAGATCGACCGGCGTCGCGCGACCGAAGATCGAGACCTCGACCTTGAGCCTCGCACGCTCCTGATCGACTTCCTGCACGACACCGTTGAACGAGGCGAAGGGACCGTCGGAGACCCGAACCTGCTCGCCGATATCGAACGAGATCGTCGGCTTCGGCCGATCCACCCCGTCCTGCACCTGCATCAGGATTTGCTCGGCTTCCTTTTCGGTAATCGGGACCGGCCGATTGTCCGGTCCGAGAAAGCCCGTGACCTTCGGCGTGTTCTTGATCATCGAGAAGACCTGATCGGTCAGCTCGGCCTTGACCAGGACGTAACCGGGGAAAAACTTCCGCTCGGCATCGACCTTGCGACCACGACGCACCTCGACCACCTTCTCGGTGGGTACGAGAATCTTTTCGAACTTGTCGGAGAGCCCTTTCTGGCGGGCCTGCTCCTCGATCGATTCGGCCACCTTCTTCTCGAAATTGGAATAGGCGTGGACGATGTACCAGCGGGCGGTCATGAAATTTACGATGTCTCCTGCGGCGTCGGCGTCAAGCGCCGGCATTCATGATCAGGCCGACGCCATAGCCGAGCACTTGATCCGCGACGAAAAAGAACGTCGCCGCGAATGCGACCATCACGAACACCATGATCGTCGAAATGATCGTCTCACGGCGGGTCGGCCAAGTGACCTTCGCGGTCTCGGATCGAACCTGCTGGAGAAATGTGAAAGGATTGGTTTTGGCCATACACCGCTCACAGCTAATGCGCGTGAAGGCTGGTCGCCAGCCTCACGCGCCACATGTCGATCGCCGTTCCTCTACCCGCCCTTGCCGCGATTCACAAGGGCCGGCTCGACAGAATCTCGTTTCCGGCGAATGGCAGGGGCAGAGGGACTCGAACCCACGGCCTGCGGTTTTGGAGACCGCCGCTCTACCAACTGAGCTATACCCCTTCGCGCGTGGCTTCCTTAGGCCATGTCGACGGGATCATCAAGATGAGATTCTTTCGACCGACCGCCGCTTGCGCCAGACGCGGCGATGAATATTCTAGAGGTTGCATTTTATGTATCGCGCAACCTTTATGAGATCGCCGTGCAGTTGCCGCCTCCCCTTGCCCATAAGCGTCTCGTGCTCTTCGACCTTGATGGTGTCCTGGTGGATACCCGAGCCAACATGCTGGCGGCCTGGTCGGCGGTTCGCCGGGAACTGGGGATTGACGTTCCCTTCGATGCCTACATCGCGGAGATCGGCCAGCCCTTCGGGTCGATCATGCGCCGCCTCGGGATCGGCCACCTGTCCGACAGCGCCGAAACCATCTATCGACAGCGTTCGGCGCGCGACCTGGCGTCGGTGCCTGTTTACGCCGACATCGCCCTCATGCTCGACGGACTTTATGCGGCGGGGCGCAGGCTCGGCATCGTTACCTCCAAGGACAGCGAGCGCACCGCGATCCTGCTCGAGCGGCTTCCGCCGGTCTTTTCCGTCGTGCGCTGCCCCGACAGCGCCTGTCGCGGCAAACCGGCGCCGGATCACTTGTTGATGGCGATGGCACTGACACGGTGCGACCCGTGCGAGACACTTTACGTGGGCGACATGGCGAGCGACTCCGAAGCCGCCCGGCGCGCGGGAATCGATTTCCTGCACGCGGCCTGGGGCTACGGCGAACGACCGCCGGGCACATCGTTGCAGGTTACTCACCCGGAGCAGATCGCTCAACTTCTCCTCCCCAGGGAGGTCGAGCGTGTCGGTTAAATGCACTGGCGCCCATTGGAGGCGATCGGCGCAGTCACGGTTTCGCAGTATCTGTTCGTGATCTGGCCGCGAGCTTCTGCTTGCGCGTCTTCGGCTTCAGCGATCGCAGCAAGCTGTCGACCCGCCCCTGAAGACGCGTCAACGAAAACAGCCGGTCGATCGCCATATTCGAGCCTTCGAGCCGTTCGGCCAGGACCTGCGACGCGACAAGCGACAGCTCTTCCGGGGTCGTGTCGGGAAACCTGCGGGCAATCGCCTCCAGCCCGCTTGTGTCCGGCACTCCGATCCTTTCGATCTTGTTCGATCGCAGCAACAGCCTTTGCACGATCTGCTCAAAGGTCCAGTCGTGATCGTGAAACAGCTTCCATTGCCCAGAGCGCTGCGCGGTGAAGCCGGCCAGCACGACCCGCGAGGTCGGACAATTTTCCGCCAGCCACACGGCCAGCGCAAAACCGCTGGTCGGCACATGGCTTGCGGGATAGAAGTCATCGAAATAGTGGGCGAGATCGAGGAAGCCCGCCCTGGCGCCGCCGAACTCCTCGGCCCGGCTGAACGTCTCGCCCGGCGCCGTCCGCAGATTCAGGACGCCGCGAAAGTTCGGCGAGCGCAACAGACCAAGGACGCTCTCCACCTCGTTTCGGTAGACAATGTTGGCGCCGGCCGGACTGCTCCTGGCCACGAGCAGGCAAGAGCCCGCGAACGGCTCGGACAGAACCTTGAACACCTTGTTGAAGAACACGTAGAGCGCGTCATCGCCAAAACGCTGTCGCAGCGCCGCTATATCGACGGCGTCGCTATTGGCGACGAGGACGATGCGTTCGAAGCCGGCGAAGAACGATGCCCAGCCATCGCGATCCCCGATCCAGGAGGTGGTGTCCGTCATCCGTTCCTCTTTTGAGATTCCGACGCTCTAGCGAGTCGGCCGGCACGACCGCCAAGAGCCGCGATCTGTCTCAGTCGCCGCGCTGCCGGACATGCAAGGTGCGCTCGCGCATGGCGAACCACTCCTCGGCGTAGTCGTCGTCCTTGTATTCGTCGAAATACGGCCCGCCGTCGGTGAAATGGACATTCTTGGCGTCGGCGAGATGGTCATATTCGTTGACCAGCCAGTTCCAGGCCGCCGGCAACTCGCCGATATTCTCGTCGCCGTCGAGCCACTTGAACTGGTGGAGTTGCAAGCCGGTCGCCGTGTTGACGAAATCCGGGGTCAGGGCACGGCACTTGGCGTTGTTGAACAGCATGACGCTCGACCAATTCTTCTTTTCGTATTTGGTCTGCGCCTGGCCGAGGAATTTCGTCTCGATCTTCGGCTGGTAATCGTGCTTCACGCACATGACGGCGTAGCGATCGTCACGCAGCGCCCAGAGCTCGGCGATATCGGCCCGCATGAGCATGTCGCAGTCCATGAACAGGCTCCACCCCTCGAAGCCGCTGAGATAGGGCACCAGAAAGCGGGAGAACGAGAATTCGGTGGATTGCAGCGTGTTGCGCTCGCGGGTGAAGATGCCGTCGAGATTGGACAAGACGATCGGCGCGAACATAACCGGCATCGACGCGCGCTCGATGATGCTCTGCGCCAGAACGTGATAGGCGATGACTTCGTTGGAATCATAGCCGATGAAGATGCGGGCCGACGGGCTGGTCACGAATGCGGTTCCTTCACGAACAATTCGGTGGCGGAGAAAGTTGCCGCACCGTGGGGCGAAGCGGTTCGCCAACCTCATCGCACTTCCTCAGCAAGACTTTCAAGGCCGTGCCGGCTTTCCAAGCCCCCGGCCTTGCTCTCTCGTTCGCCCCCGCATGCAACAGAAACGACACGCCGCGCTAGCCCCGGGGCCGAGTTTCGCCTAGGTCTTTGGGAGATCCCATCCATGAACCGAATGCTGCCGTGCCCCACCCGCTTATCGTCTCGTACTACACCCCCGGAACCGCCTACGAAGATCATGCATCGGCCTTGAAAGCCTCGGTCGACCGACTGGGGCTTGATTCGCGGATAGAACCGCGGGCGCCGAAATCGAGCTGGGTGGAGAACTGCGCACAGAAGGCGCTGTTCGTCCGTGACATGCGCCAGCAAGACGAACGGCCGATCTTGTGGATCGACGCTGACGCTATTTTGCGCCGCAAGGTGACGGAATTGGAGCGCTTTTCCGGCGATTTCGCCGTCGTGAAGCGCGGCGGTTGGTCGTTCTACGGCGGCCAAGCGTATTTCGGCAGTGGCCCGAACGCCGAGGATCTGATCGAAAGGTGGTGCCGTTATTGCACCGACTACCCCAATATCTGGGACCAGGTTTCCTTGGGCTACGCCTGGTGGGACTCGTCCCTTGAAACGGACCTGCGGACTTGCTGGCTGGAACCGGGACTTTTCGCGAAAGCCAAGCGCAATTTGCTGGCGCGGTATGTCCAGGGCGCGTTCTCGACGGCCGCGGTCGTTCACAAGCAGGAAAGTCGCCGCTCGAAAGCCGGACAGCGGGCACCCCGCCAATCGGAATTCAGCAACGACCACCTTCCGGAATGGTGGCGCCAGGCCGCCGCGCTCGACCAGCCATTCGTCCTCGACGAGGCTCGCAAGCAAGAACTCGGGCTCTTGTAACCCCAGGTCGCGGGCGAACTACCACCCACAAAAACGGGCCCTCGCGGGGCCCGTTCTGCGATCGTCTCGGTTCTGCCAGCGCTAAATGCGATGCGCTTGTCGCGTGTCTTACTCGACGATCGAGGCGACGATGCCGGCCCCGACGGTGCGGCCGCCTTCACGGATGGCGAAGCGCAGCTTCTCTTCCATCGCGATCGGCACGATCAGCGTCACGTCCATCGTCACGTTGTCGCCCGGCATCACCATCTCGGTGCCCTCGGGAAGCGTGCACACACCGGTCACGTCCGTCGTGCGGAAATAGAACTGCGGCCGGTAGTTGGTGAAGAACGGTGTATGACGACCGCCCTCCTCCTTGGTCAGGATGTACGCCTCGGCCATGAACCGCGTGTGGGGCTTCACCGAACCCGGCTTGCACAGAACCTGGCCGCGCTCGACGCCCTCGCGGTCGACGCCGCGGATCAGCGCGCCGATGTTGTCGCCCGCCTGGCCCTGGTCCAGAAGCTTGCGGAACATCTCCACGCCCGTCACCGTCGTCTTCTTGGTGTCGCGGATGCCGACGATCTCGACTTCCTCGCCAACCTTCACGATGCCGCGCTCGACACGCCCCGTCACCACCGTGCCGCGACCCGAGATCGAGAACACGTCCTCGATCGGCATCAGGAACGGCTGGTCGATCGGACGCGCCGGCGTCGGAATGTAGCGATCGACTTCCGCCATCAGCGCCCGCACCGCGTCCTCGCCGATGGTCTTGTCGGAATCTTCCAGAGCCGCCAGCGCCGAACCCTTCACGATCGGGATGTCGTCGCCAGGGAACTCGTAGGACGACAGAAGCTCGCGAACCTCCAGCTCGACCAGTTCCAGAAGCTCCTCGTCGTCGACCTGGTCGACCTTGTTCAGGAACACCACGACCGCCGGAACGCCGACCTGGCGCGCCAGAAGAATGTGCTCGCGGGTCTGCGGCATCGGGCCGTCAGCCGCCGAAACCACCAGGATCGCGCCATCCATCTGCGCCGCACCGGTGATCATGTTCTTAACGTAATCGGCGTGGCCCGGGCAGTCGACATGCGCGTAGTGCCGCGCTTCCGTCTCGTACTCCACATGCGCCGTCGAGATCGTGATCCCGCGCGCCTTCTCCTCCGGCGCCGCGTCGATCTGGTCGTACGCCCGGTACTCGCCGAAATACTTCGTGATCGCCGCCGTCAACGACGTCTTGCCGTGATCAACGTGACCAATCGTCCCGATGTTCACATGCGGCTTGTTGCGCTCGAATTTGCTCTTGGCCATC